>ERZ891134.61-NODE-61-length-91470-cov-9.487776_pt1 | contig 91470 bp, 84 predicted proteins | sample MGYA00520888_ERZ891134 | MGnify/ENA primary metagenome ERZ891134 (study PRJEB32303, sample SAMEA104408692) | aquatic metagenome | biome: Brackish water; feature: Coastal; material: water | place: Baltic Sea | collected 2014-10-23 | depth 10 m ... | reverse complement strand
GACAGTTGTTGGATGATTAGCTCGCCAAATTCTGCGTTCATGCTAAGCGATCTTAGTCAGGCAGGGGTTTGGAGTCCGCACAAAGGCTGGAGCGGCGAATATTCTGCTTCACTAGCAGATGATCAACATAATGGTTGTGGATTATTTGGCTTACCAATAATAACCATAAACTCAGTTTACTCTGAAAGTGAACTTATTGAACAAGTGTTCTTATCTGAACAAGAACCTGAGGACGAAGAAACTGTAACAGTTACCGAAATAGCAGTTATTAGTGTAACAAGTTCGTCTGTATTGTTAGGTTTACTAGTAATTGTATCTAATACTGAGAGTCTTAGAATACCAACAACTACTGCAGGCTTGTGGTTACTAGGATTGGTCGGAAAAACTCATGAAACCACTGATGGGCGTTTCCAACGTGGGCGATTAATAGGCTACCTAACAGCCAATCCAGGATGTCATTTTAGAGCATTAATGGCGGCTTTAAGTATGAGTAATGGCCAAATTACCCATCATTTGAGATTATTGGAAAATCAAGAGTTAATTTGGCGAGTCAATGATGGAAGGTTTGTCAGATATTATCCGTTAAATAACTCACTATACCCTGGTATGAATCCTGAAAATTTGCCCGTACCATTACTATCACCGGACCCTAAAAGCTTGCAAGGTAAGATACTCACACTGCTTGATGATGAGCATCAATATGGCGATTTCCCTACTCAATCTGAATTGGCAAAAAAATTAGAGAAGAGTCAGCAACTAATTTCTCACCATCTAAGAACCTTACAGAAATATGGCTTAGTTGAAAAGCGTAAAATGGGTATTAAAAATAGATATAAATTGACTAAAGAAGCAATCTTCTTATTAGAAACCGATATAGAATTTGTCAAACTTAAAGAATAGTTTCAGTACGATAAATCCCAGTAAAATCAATTGACCAATCTATATGGCTCCAACCCTTCTCCTCGAGTAAAGATACTATTTTTTCTCGATCTGATAAATTATTAATCACAATACCAACAACTCCACCGCCACCTGCTCCCATGGCTTTCCATGTTGCAACCAAATTTTGCTTGGTTAACTCCGAGAGAACTTGCCGGAATGGTTGGTGAAGTTCTTTTCCTAGCAGATCAACTGCAATCATTACTTGATTTATCGATGAGATTACTGCTGATTTTGATTCCTTGGAAATTGCTGATGCCATATCTAGGCCGGCTTGCCTAATCATGTCTAGAGCACTCGAAATTTCCTCATCTCCATTATTGTAGCGCGTCCAAACACTCTGGTGTAACTCACCAGATACGTGAGTAATATGACTGTTAAACAACAAAATATGATTCTCAAGCCAATTACAAAATTCTGTTGATGGTGAAAGGGGGGTTACTTTGACTTCTTCATTTACAAAAGTAAGATGGTTTATCCCACCTAGTGCACTAGCCCACTGGTCTTGCCTACCACCCTTATTGCCCATTAAAGCCTCAAACTGATATGCAATTTCAGCAGCATCAAGAGAATCTTTTGAATTAGACATGATGGTTGAAATTAATCCTACATTCATCGCACCACTTGTGCCAAGTCCCGAACCTGTCGGCATATCTGTTGAATATGACAATGATATTTTCCGCTCATCATCAATAATCATCTCACTTCTAACATATTGATTGATGGCGATGTTGACCACTTCTCCAGTTTTGTTCTGGCAGTATACTGGAACATCTGTCCAACCTCCCGCCAAATCGATTCTTGACGGCACTCGAACCTCAATTCTGCGACCCATGACTAACCTAGGTCAAATTGGTTCTTCAATAGTGGGTTTGAAATGGCAACTTATGGTGGGAGTAGCATTCCGGAATGGAGGTGCCCCCTTGAATTACAGTATCCAAAGCGTCAATGAAGATTATTGGCAAATGCGCTGGGATGAAGAAAAGATTTTTCATTCAAAGATAAATCACGGAAAACCCTCCTTTTATTGTCTTGAAATGTACCCATATCCTTCTGGGAAAATGCATATGGGTCACGTTAGAAACTACTCTATTGGCGATGCTGTTGCTAGATACAAGAGAATGACAGGTCATGATGTATTGTATCCAATGGGATTTGACTCATTTGGCATGCCAGCGGAGAATGCGGCAATAAAAGAGGGCGGCCATCCTCACGAAATAACCGAACGTAACATGGCTTCAATAACCAAGCAAATTAAAAGAATGGGATTTTCTTATGATTGGCGAAGAATGGTCAAGAGTCATGATCCAAAATATTACAAGTGGAATCAGTGGTTTTTTACCAAATTTTTTGAAACAGGCTTAGCATTTCAGGAATTTGCCCCAGTTAATTGGTGTAACACTTGTAACACAGTTCTAGCAAATGAACAAGTCAAGGCTGGAAGGTGCTGGAGATGTAACGGGCCGGTAAAACAAAAAGAAATGAGCCAATGGTTTTTGGATATTCCAAAGTATGCACAGGAACTGGTTGACGGCTTAGATACCATCAATTTCCCTGAAAATGTTGCAGCAATGCAGCGTGATTGGCTTGGCCGCTCAGAAGGTGCGGAAATAAACTTTGAAATTGAGGACTCAGAACAGACTATTACCGTGTTTACCACTAGGCCAGATACCTTGTACGGAGTTACTTTTATCACTCTAGCACCTGAACATCCGTTAGCCGAACAATTAGTCTCAGGAACTGAATTTGAGACGGATTGGCGGGCTTTACATGATGAAGTATCAGTAATGACTGAATTTGACAGAATCAAAAACATGAACAAAAAGAAGGGTGTACCTCTTGGGAAGTATGCAATCCATCCGTTAACTGGCGAAAAAATTCCAATTTGGAGTGGAAACTTTGTCATCGCATCTTATGGAACAGGTGCTGTAATGGCTGTTCCAGCACACGATGAGAGAGATTTCGATTTCGCACAAAAATTCTCCATACCCATTAGACGTGCACTTGTGATGAGCGAGGATGGCGACCAATCAGCTGAGCTAGCAAAAGCGGAAACTGAATATGGCTGGATGGTAAATACTGGCTCGACGAAGTTTGACGGATTACATGGCCAGGCCGCTATTACCGCAGTTATCGATGAATTAGTTAAGCATGGTAAAGGGGCAAGAAAACTAAATTGGAAAATTCGCCCTTGGTTAATATCAAGACAGAGATATTGGGGCACTCCAATACCAATAATTCACTGTGATGAGTGTGGTGCAGTTCCCGTACCAGAGGAAGATTTGCCGGTTGAGCTGCCACGAGACATTGTTTTTGGTAAAGGCAATCCGCTTGAGACATCAGCGGAATTTATGGCGGTAAAATGTCCAAAATGTGGCAAAGATGCGCGCAGGGAAACCGATACCATGGATACCTTTGTTGATTCTTCTTGGTACTTCTTAAGGTATACGGACGCAACAAATAACGATGAATGTTTTTCTAAAGAAGCAGCAAATGATTGGATGAATGTTGACTTTTACTGTGGTGGTATTGAACATGCACAGATGCATCTAATCTACGCACGGTTTTGGACCAAGGCGCTCAGAGATTTGGGACTTCATTCAATAGATGAACCATTCAATGAATTACTGTGCCAAGGCATGGTTAACAAAGCAGCACCCTGGTGTGAATCCTGCGCAATCACCCTCAGTGTCGAACACGTTGGCATGCCATGCCCACAATGTGGCGACGGCTTATCGATGAGATCTGCTAAAATGAGCAAATCACTCGGGAATACCGTATCTCCAGAAGATATGATTGAACAATTTGGGGCAGATACAGTCAGATTGTTTATTCTATTCGCAGCCAATCCTACCGCGGGCATGGATTGGTCAGATACAGCATTGGAAGCTAATCATAGAGTTATGTTACAGTTGCAATCCATTCCTGAAACAATCTTAAATTGGGGCAGTGACAAATCTCCAATAGATAGCTGGCTAACTGCCAGGCTAAAGCAGCGAGTTAGTGAATTCAAACAAGCCATGAAAACTTACGATTTGCGCAGGGCCGTTGAAATATCTCATTATGAGTTGATTAAGGATGTCAACTGGTATATTCGCCGTGGTGGTAATAATCTCGAAGTGGGAAAAAGCCTGATGGAAAGTTGGACTTATCTAATGTCAGTTTCTACGCCTCATCTAGCAGAAGAATGGGGTAAATGCTTGGAATTTAGTCAATTGGTTTCGGCATCTGAAATGCCAAGTGTCCAAAATCTAGAATCTGATGAGCAACTCAACCTAGATAAGGAGTTTATCATGAGAGGTGTCTTAGAAAATGCACGTAAAGTAAAATCAATTGCAGAACGGCATCTTGATGGAGCAGCCAAGGTTTTGACTTTGGTGACCGCCCCTGATTGGAAACAGAAGTTGTCGGTAAATGCAATAAATTTCATTGCAGATGGTGGCAATGTCAGAAACTTCATTCAAGAAATTAAACAGATGAGTTTTGTTAATGAGCATAACATGGGCGAAATCCTGCAATATTGGAACAAGAGAATGTTGTCTCAAGTATTCAAGTGGGATGACAAAGCGAAAGAACTAATCCTGCAAAATATCAATGAAATAGAGGTGTTGAGTACAAGGGCAGAATTCTTTGCTAAAGAGTTAGGACTAGAAGAAATCAAAGTTATCAAGACAGAAGATTATGACCTTGCTGATGGGCGGGAAAAATCTGCTTTACCGCTAAGCCCAGGCATTATTTTTGCTTGAGGTAAGTATCATGTCTCATCCTGACTTGATTCTAAGGAAGCAACTAATGATTGACCAGTCGCATAATGTTAGCTTTAATTTGTTAAATTTGAATTGTTGGCCTTTGTGGAACAAAGTTGCCAACAGAATTTTATCGGAGCAGCAGGGCAGGTTACAAGAAAATCAGCGTTTCGACCTCCACCGTATTATAGCGCAACAGTTGGTTGAGGATTTGTGGCAGGTTTCACAAATTAAATCGTCAGAAGATCCATGTTTTGCTGAACTTCGCTTAACCTGGATTGGTCAAAAAATAAATGGTCGGACCTCAGCACTAGCAATACAACGTTTGATTGTCGAAATTACAGTGTTAGAAACTGAAAATGGCGGGATTGAAATCTCAGCCTGGTGGGACATTTCAAAGTTGGGCCGCCTGCTACGTTTTGGTAAGCGACTGGCCAAAGCAATTGTTTCCCAGTTGTTTGATGATTTATCTAGCCACGGGACTATTGAGTACCAACAAGTTTCTGAAAATGAATAAATATAACCCTATGACAATGCGATAGTTCAAAGATTGTCGGCTTTGAGAGTGATATGTGACCTCGAGAAAACAACCCGAAAATTCTCGGTCACGCAATCGGCAAAATAACAAGCGATACGGAACTACAAGGAAAGCTGTTTTGATTGAACGAAGTGCGGAATTTGTTGATGCTGCACAAAAGAAGGCCAATCAGCGGTTTGATTTAGCTGAAAAACCGCTGGGTATTCCTGAAGAAATGGCGGAAGTAAAGAAATTTTCATTTGACTGGGAAAATAGCCCGGTTCCGTTAAACGATGAAGAATCGTTGTCAAAATTTGTGCTACGTAAGGGTGAATTCGGTTGGCTTGAAGATGACCGAGTTCAAGAGATAGCGGATTTTGTCGACAAAAAGAAAATGACTCTTGATCAAGCATTATCCCTTAGATCAGCCCTGTTGCAACAGAAGACTGTTTATGGTCACGGCAGGTTAAAGTCCCGCGCAAAAGCGCTAAACAGATTATATTCTGAAGGAGTCTCTGTTGTCGATTTATCTAAGCGGTTTGATTTTCCTCCAATGAATATATTCAGAATCGTATTGGCTGAAAAGCGTTGGTCTAAATCACGAATCAAGGAATGTCTAAGAGACCCTAGCAAGATGAAAGAAAGAGAGAGGAACGAATTTGAGATGGCAGAAGCTGCTGATCGGGTATCAAATGTTGATCAATCTGAAACTCATACTAGAGCGGATTTGTTTGAAGAAATCCTCTCAGACTGGTTTGAATCAAAAGGAGTAACAATCAGACGACAGCCTGAAATGGTATCTGAACAAAAACTTGAACATGGCAGGCCAATAAATACACCTGACATACTATTTCTAGACCATGTTGAGATTAATGGAAATCCAATTGCTTGGATTGATGCTAAACACTTCTATGGAGCTGATGTGGCATTTCAACGCAAGAAAATGTCGAAGCAAATGAATCGCTATATCGATGAATGGGGAAGTGGTGCTGTGGTATATCGTCACGGTTTTAGTGAAAATTTGTTCATTCCTGGCTGCACTATGCTTGATGCTGGAGTGCTGGATTTATCTAAACTAGCATCTGACTAAGATGAGATACTGGTTATTATTGATCCTAAACTTAGTTTAACTAAATTATTGTTTAAGTCATCAAGCTCTTGTTTAGTTATCTGTCGACTTAGTTTTCTGGGCAATATAACCACAGAAACTCCTAGCATACATAGCCTAATACTGAGATGAGTTTGTAACTCTAAATCCTTGACGACCTTGCGTACTAAGTTTAACAACTGCTTTCTTTCAACCTCGTCTAGTAATTCTGATTCTCTAGAAAAATTATTTGATTGTACTAAAATATCAGACCAACGAGAATGATTCCAAGGTCCAGTTTTGAGTTTGTTAAGGGCTCTATGGCCTGCTTGAGTAATTTTTAATTGCCAATCAGGATTATCGATATAACTCGAAGTGTGTCGTGTTTCTTCTGGTTGCCAAACCACAATTACTGGCTGACGGCATGGGAAACCTAGGCTCCGACCTGAAGCACCCGGCGCGCCTGGTTGCAAGCGCATTTCTACGCCACCTGCATAAATCCCCAAAACATCACCAAGGCCAGAGCCACGCAATCTCTCTATTCGATGACAAATCCGATAATATTGATCAAGGTTTCCTTCACCGGTTAATTCTCTAAATGCAGTAGCAAGAGCAATTAATCCTGCTGCAGACATCCCCATTCCCTGACTTGTTGGCAATTGGAGAGTAATTTCAATATCAAAAGTATAACTTTCATGCAGCAGTCTTGCATAAACCAACTCATCAATTAATTGACGATACTGTTGTTCAGAATCGACTAACAGGTCACCTTGATGATCGGTTACGGTAATTGTTGAATCTAAGATTTGGCCGTCACTGGATAGTTGTGTGACCCTTGCGATAACTCCGTGGTCGATATTCAGTCCAACTCCCCTGCTACCTTGATTACGTAGTAGACGCCCCTCTTTTTCAACTGTGAAGAACAGAGTAATGTGCCCCCCAATATGAGATTGCGCCTCTGTCTCCATGCTCATGCCAAGTAAACTATGGATTTGAATTGTGTTATGTTTCTATGATTATATTGCTAATTTAATCGAGGGGTGCAATTCTATATCATGAGCCCATTGGATTAATCATGGCGGAGTCAGGCATATTACCCCACGACCGCGGTCATTTACTGTGGACTGCGGATGAAGGAATCAGCAGATTGTTGCTCTCTAGTATGGACCGTTGGATTACCACGATTTTGGCTGATGATTGTATTGATAGCCCGCTATTTGGTATGGGGGAAAAGACAACTGCGACAATTATCGCCAAAGATAATGGGTTAGTGGCAGGCACGGCAATGGTCGATCATCTTATTCAAATTTGGGCGCCTTCAATCAACATTAAGTGGCATGCATCTGATGGGAAAAAAGTGTCAATAGGTGACGATATCGCGACCATTAATGGAGATGAAGAAAGCATACTAAAAATGGAGCGAAGTATTCTAAACATCCTAGGTCAATTATCAGGGATTGCCACTGAGACTAAAAAATGGTCATCTATTGCAGTAAAGCAGATTGCTTGTACTCGTAAGACGACTTGGGGGTTACTGGATAAATGGGCAGTTCACCTTGGTGGTGGCTTAACCCATCGACTAAATCGAGAAGATGCTTTAATGATTAAAGAAAATGATTTGGCTTCAATGGATGACGCTTCCAACGATAATAATGAAAGAATTGCTAAATTTATTCAAGAATTAGATGTAGAACAATTAAATTCCTTTTTGGAAATTGAAGTTAGAACAGAAAAAGAAGCAATTACTGCTGCCGCTATATGGCAAAATACTCACGGAGAATCTGGCCATAAAGCGGTAATTATGTTAGATAACTTCGGACCTGAAAAATCCAAACAAGTAGTTAGCCAATTAGAGGATATGGGGCTTAGAGACGCCGTTTATTTGGAAGCTAGTGGCAACATTACCCATGAAAAGTTGGAACAGTGGTTTGAATGTGGCATCGATGTTTTATCGACTAGTGCGATTAACCGTGGAGTGAAACCATTGGATATGTCAATGATTTTTGGTGATTAAATGTCAGGTTTTTCTGCAGATCCTAGCCACCCTAGATATCAATCATTATTCAGTAGACATCTACTTGAAAATGCAGCCAAGCAGGGAATGCTTGCAGATAGTGCGCTAATTGCTCACGGGCGCGGAGAGGCTTATGATTACTTGATTGGGGAAAAGACATCGCCAAATGCTTCACAAGCAACAAAAAATGCCTTAGCGCACTTAATGGCCGGAAAAAGACCAGTAATTTCGCTAAATGGCAATACTACAGCGTTAGCAGGATATGAACTAATGAAAATTGCTGAATACTTACAATGTCCTATTGAAGTAAATATTTTTTATCGCACAGAGCAGCGTATTAGTGCCTTATTTGGATACTTAAATGAGATAAAACAGGAACATGATATATCGGTTGATATCCTTGGGGAAAATCCTGATACTACGATTCCAGGACTTAAGGGCCCTAGAGCAAAGTGTTGTACTGAAGGGATTTACTCTAGCGATGTGATCCTAGTGCCACTTGAGGATGGCGACCGGTGTGAGGCATTGGTTGAGATGGGAAAAACCGTTATTGTAGTAGATCTCAATCCGTTATCTAGGTCAGCAAAGATGGCATCAATTACCATTGTTGATGAGATTTCTAGAGTAGCTAAGAACATGCTGAAGTTGATCGAAAATAATGATTTACCAGATATAGAGGTTGAGTTCAACAATGATAAAAATCTTCAAACAAGTGTTAACATTATTGCTGGGAACTACCGTAGTGTTTAGGTTTAAGCCGCATAAACTGGGTTTTGAGGTTTTTGTCGGCATAATAGTTTTATCTTAAATAAATAATTTCTGAGTGAAAGAAATGGTTAGCGAAACCGGGGTCAACCCGAATAAAGGCACTTTTGGCACCAGTATTTCCTTTGATATTGATGATGCTCCAAAACCGATGAGACGTAAAGGCAGAGAAAAAGTCGATAAATTAGATAGCAATGAAATAAAATCTGATGAAATTAGTAACTGTCCCGGATGTGGTGCTGATATTAGTCATGAAGAATGGCTGGATTGTTTGGTCGGGTTTGTTTCTGGTGCCCATGATTTTGAAGTTGGCAATCCGGTAAGAGCAAGAATTGTGCAAAATCTTAGGAACCTTGCAGCAAGAATGAATGTCCCAAGCCCAACAGATAGTTGGGAATTAGCCGTTATTGATAAACTGATTATTGAGATAAAAAGACTCGTTGCTGCTGAGGTTGATAGAACAAATCGCAAGTCAACTGCATCGAATGAACTAGGTGACAAAGAGCGGGAAGCAATCGTAATTGAAACTGAAAATCGGGTGATAAATACCATGGCATTAGAAATCCAGGAAGCATTAATTGAGCAATTAACCCCTCACTTAGAAGTTCAAATTAGGCAACAGGTGGAACAAGAGTTATGGGCTCAATTTGAGGAAGAATGGCGGAATAGAACAGCTAATTCTTAACTGCGATTTTATCTAAATTACCGAGGTTTGCCTATTTGTTTAATGATATTATTCATAGGCTGTCAAATCTAACAATTGGATATGCGAGACGACCCGCTGCATCTTGGCTCAATGCCAGCAGAGATTCAGAGACTCTGCGAGGTCATGATGGGGATTGACCCTCACTGGGAACTCGAATCTTGGCTCAAGCAACAAGCAAGCGCAAGTTTAGACATCATTTCAAGCGAATTAGAAGTTGAATTAAAAACGGCTGAACAAAGAATAAAGCGCATAACGGACATTAAAGAACGGTTGAAAAATGATAATTTGAGATTCGCTGATAAAAACCAGACAAATCTGTTTGATTGCTTTAGTATAGATATTGATAAGTCCATTGTGGGCCTTGGCTCAAGAGCGATAGATAATGATGAACAGTATTCTGAAACACATCCGGTTAATGCATTCTTGAACCTGTTACCAGATGACCAAGGTGACGACCCACTACTGGCTGTGGCTTGCCAAAACTTATTGATGATTATCGAGGGTGAATTAGCAAGAGGGAAAGATGCTGCATCGCTCGAGTTAATCGTTACAGAACTTGATAAAACTGGTATTTCTTATGAAGAAATTGATGAAGCAATAGAACATTCTCTTATGACTGGCTCAATTATTGAGATCGACAATGATTGCTTTATCACAATAAGATGAGGGGCCTTGTCATGGCCCTACCAAAAAAAGCGGCTGCTCAATTACTAATTGATGCATTAACGTCTGAAAAGAAGCTGAAGGGTAGAGTAATTGCCGTTATAATTCAATCAATACTAATTGCAATTGTAGTTACTTACCTCACGTCATGGTATTTCGGTTTAGCTTGCATACTAGTGTTCAGTTTACTTGGTCAGTTTGCTCATGAGAGAATGACTAATTCAATTACTGTGCGAAAGATTACCGCAATTAAATCGCTAAGGTGGAATGAAACCGAACTTGAAAACCCTGAGTTGTTGAATAAATTAAATAAGATTCTAGAATAAGGAAGATAAGATGCAGTATAATCAAGAAATAAATCAGCTAAGAATTAGATTGAATCGGTTTAGAACTATCGTTCCAGTGTTAATATGTGCACTTTATTCAAGTATAATCCTGATTATTTTTGGCGCTAATATTCCAGATTATATCATCTTTTTATCAATCCTTACCATTGCATTAGTGATAATCCAAACTAACAAATTATTATCTATAATATTTAGTAGAGAGATTGAATTATTGACCAGTGAATTGCTATCGGCTGGTTTGAGTGATTCTAGTGATGAGACAAATAATCCATCAGACATTAGTAATAAGCCGTCAAATTATTCAAATAAGCAACACTTGAGGAATAGAGGTAGTGATGAAAAAGGACCTGCCTTTGGTGACAAAACCAGTAACTTTTCTACTGCTAAGTCTAGAATTGATGCTTTTGAGAATAAACAATATGACGATATTGAGTCTATCATTACCGAAACTGAGGCAATGGTAGGTATGGCAGATAAACAATATGCCAAAGATGCGGCAAAACAATGGACAGACTCAGAGAACACAGACCCTGATCTTATCGAAGCCGGAGTTGACAATCTCGGTGAGTTAATAAAAACAGGATGGTTTGACAAAAATAGTAAAGATGGTGCAGTTAGTGATTTGTATAAAGAAGACTAAGGAAGTCAAATATATGACTCCTAGTTAGTTGACAATATGAAGGTCAAGGCAATATTGGTGGCAGGGGGCCACGGAAGTCGCCTGTATCCGTTCACTAAAATCTCTCAAAAAACCCTCCTTCCATTGTATGAACGCCCGGTAATTGATTATGCTCTTGGTACAATTAGACGGGCTGGAATCAAGAATATCACCATAATATCAAACCAATTCATTGGACAAATTGCCAAACATGTTGGCTCCGGATTAGCGGGGGAACAAATTCATTATGTCTTGGAAGAAACTCCTGAAGGTGTCGCAAACGCGCTAAATTTAGCAAGGCCGCATAATGAAGACTGTCGTTTGTTAATCTATTTTTCAGACAACATTACTACTATTGAACTATCTGAGTATGTAGAATCATTCAGACAGGCAAAGATAAATCCTGGGTGCATATTATTATCTAGAGAAGAAGAAAATCCGAACGCCTTTGGGGTTGCTGAGTTTGATGAACATGGTAACATTGTTGACATTGTTGAAAAACCAGAATCGCCACCCTCAAATATTGCTATTGGTGGAATATATCTCTATGATGAACAATTTTGGAGTTTAATGGATCAATGTGAAAAAGAGTATGGTGAAAAATTATCAATTACTGACGTCAATCGTAAGTATGTGCAAAATAATTCCGCTCGGTTGCTCAACATTGGTAAAGAAACATGGGTTGACTGCGGAACTCCCGACTCATTACTAGACGCTTCTATAATGGCCAGAGATGGGAAATTAAATCCAAACCCTTACAGAAATTAATCGGGATATATTACAAACTACAGGTGAGTGAGACTAGTGAAAATTGGAATTATTGGTGCGGGAATGGTCGGTGGCGCAATCGAACATTGCTTCAAAGATGCACATGAGTTATTTGTTCATGACCCCGCTAGAGGAACAACACTAAACCATGTTATCGATAATGTTGATTTTGCCTATATCGCAGTTCCAACGCCACCTCATCCAGTACACGGAGGGTGCGATACTAGGATTGTTGAAGAAATACTGGACTCCTTACCCGATGGCTTTACCGCAGTCATCAAGAGTACGGTAATTCCAGGTACAACCCAGCAATTCCATGATAAATATGGCCATCTAAAAATTGCCTATTCTCCAGAATTCCTGGTCGAAAGACGTAGATTAGAAGATTTCGCTAATCAAGACATATTAGTCTGTGGCACTCACCACGAAGACGTTGCGCAAACTGTGTTCAAACAACATAAGGATGCAGGTGTGTTGCGTTCTGAAAATTTGTTCCAGGTAACACCAACCCAAGCTGAATTAGTCAAATACACCAAAAATACATTCTATGCAACCAAGGTTATTTTTGCTAATCAAATGTATGACATTTGCCAAGCACTTGGCGAAGATTGGTATAAAATAAAGGACATCATTACCACCAAACAAGACCAACCTATTGGCGATTCACATTTAGATCCAATATTTGGATTGAGTCGTGGCTTTGGCGGTAAGTGTCTGCCGAAGGATTCGCAAGCGTTAGCAGTACTAGCAGAATCATTGTCCTGTAATTATGAATTACTTACCGCTATTCAAAATGACAACGAAAAGCTTCGTGCAATATTAACGGGTAAACCAAGTGATGTTATTACTAATGATGATTGAAAATAATGGGTGGAATGATGGAAAAACCTCAACTTTCATCTATTGCCCCTAGAGGGACAATACGGAGATTTGCTGCTGCGGGTGGAGTTAATACTCTACTGTTTTGGATTTTCTGGGAGGTACTTCGAATAAGCCCTGCACTAGACCTTTTTTCAGAGACTGGAATTTGGACTATTGCTTGGATTATGTCTTGTACTATCGCACATTTTACCCACCGATATTTCACTTTTGATAAACGGAAGAATGTCAAAAACACGATGCTTGGAGCATATACTGTATATGCAATAGGTGGAGTACTCTCAACCATCTCATACAATGTGATATATTCTATGTTTGATTGGGAAATTAGAACGATATTCGTATTGAACATGGCGATTTGGGGGTTGTTTACCTGGGCGTCTATGCGATGGTTTGTCTTTGGCTATACAGATGATTAACGGAAACAACTAAACTTGCTAAAAAATCATAGATTTCCGTTTAAATTGTCCGTGAAGTTCATGGCTGATGAACGATACGATAGGCCATGCTGCCAGACACGATACACAAGTTGTCAAGAGAAGAGCGATTTTCCTACGCAAGATTACTAGCGTTCATGACAAGAGTTGATAATGAGTTAACTGTGGATGAAATGGCAATGTTTGAGCAACGACTCGGCACTGCACTATTGTCGCCAAAACAAAGAGAATTAATTCGTCACGCCTTGAAGTCACCTCCTTCGTTACAAGAATGTTTAGCCGGCTTAAGTGATGAGGCTGGCCGTTTAGCACTTAGAGATTCTATCTTAATGGCTGCTGCTGATGGTAACGTTGATGATGATGAAAAAGCTGTTCTTCTAGAGATAATTGCTCATCTGGGGCTACCGGAAGAATCACTCGATAAATTATTGAAATGGACTGTTGAAGGATACAATTGGATGCAATCCGGATATGATATTTTGAATGAGTTATCGGAGTGAAGCCCAGTGTTTTCTGATTTGGTTAATGAGTTGACCATTGAAGAGCGTTTATCCCATGCTCAACTAATGGTTGCTGTCGCTTCTGTTGATGGGGAGCTGGTATTAGAAGAACTGATCATGATAGAGTCGATTATGGGAAAATCAATGCTCCATCCAGAGATGCGTGTTGATGTAAGAAATACTTTATCACACCCTGTAGAATTGGAAAAGTCAATGGAAATGTTGTCAAAAAGAGGCAAGCAATTAGCCCTAAGAGATGCGATAATGGTTTCAGCTTGTGATGGTGAGTACGATAAAAAAGAAATTAGAGTAATCGCAAAAATTGCTAAATTAGCTGGTGTTGAAAAAACTAAATTGTCACAATTGTATGAGTGGGTCAGTGAATACTGGGAATGTTTTAACAAATCATCTACTATTTTTGATTAATTTATTTTCAATAATTTCCGCTTTCTAGACTTTTAATACTCTCTTGCGGCATAAACTGGAATTTTTTTACTCCATAGTAAAAATAAGATACGCTTCTTGGGAAACACGACTGTTTATTACTGATAAGTCAGTGGAAAGGGCGCTAGCGCTGAGGGAATACAATGGGACTACATCCAAAAATAGGAATCACAGGTCTTCCACGCAGTGGGAAATCTGCCGTAATGGAAAAAGTTCTAGGTATGCTTAGCGAAGAGAGAAATCGCGAGATTAGTCTGCGTGGAAATCATTCTGGAAAACCAATTATTGCTGGACTAAGAACTGAGCCGATTATTGAAAACGGTGAACGCTTAGGTTACAAAGTGATTGATATCATTACTGGAGATGAGGGCGTAATTGCTCACAAAGAATTCGACTCCAGACTAAGGGTTCTTGGTTATGGATTAGATTTAGAAGCCTTGGAAAGAGTAGCAATTCCAGCAATTGAATATGCCAAAGAAGAAAGTGAGGTTTTAGTCATCGATGAAATTGGTAAATTTACCGTCGAAAGTGAAGCATTTGTCAATTGTGTCAGAGGCGCACTAGAAATGGACAAACCAACCTTGTTAACCCTACACAAGAAAAGCCGACATCCCCTGTTACAAGACATACGACGCAGAGATGATGGTCGAATACTTGAGGTCACCCCGGTAAACAGAGCCCTATTACCATATAAGATTCACAAATTGATGAGAGAGACATACTAGTCCCGTTTAATTCATCACTCATGCCATACTGGCTAGTTCATGGACGAGCCAAGCAAAGCGGCAAACCGTGTGCTACTTGGCACCGGTTTAGGGCTAATTCTAGTCTGTGGTTTTGCCATTAGTGAACAACGAATGTCCCTTGATGAACTCGGAATTGGTCATCTTTTCCTAATTGGCGGAGTTGCGTTCTTGATACTATCCCGATTGGTAAGTTATGAAACTTCAGCACTTGCGAAATACTTCCCAAATGAGACAGAGCAAAATATGAAAGCTAGAATCCATGATGATTTATTACAAGCTGAACGCGAAAATGAGGTCGGCAATGCATGGGCAGAATTAGAAAGCAAAGTCCTAACTTCTGAAATTGCTCAAGAATCAGAGTAGATTCTTTGCGAATATTCAAGAATCCTCTACCCTACCGCTGGATGAGGCGATACAATGAGTGAGATTCCAGAAGGTCTGTATTATACCAAAGAACATGAATGGTTGAAGTTAGATGGTGACACTGTGACTATAGGGATAACAGACCATGCTCAACATGCGCTTACCGACATTGTTTACATCGAACTTCCCGATAGTGGTATGGTAGTTGACGACATGGGAGAATTTGCTGTGGTTGAATCAGTAAAGTCTGCATCACCTATTTTTGCCCCACTAAGCGGAGAAATTACTGAAGTGAATGAAGAATTAGAGGACACTCCAGAATTGATGAACACTAGCCCATATGGGGATGGTTGGATAATTAAAATGACGATCAATAATCCTGACCAACTTGCTAATCTAATGGATGCTGCTGCATACCGTGCTGAGATTGGCGAGTGAATAAATTGGCAACATTAAATGACCATTATGCACTTTATGTAGATGGTTCATGTTTAGAAAACAGAGATGTTTCTGCTACAACTCCAGCTGCTTGGAGTTTAGTAATTGTTACTGGAGACAATGGTCTGGGCAAAGGTAGTGGAGAAATTCTCGAGGAAACTTGGGGCCCTGTAATCACTGATTCCTCTGACTCTGCGTTCATAGGGGCGGAAGTTGGATCAAACAATACCGCAGAATTAACCGCCATTGCTGAAGCATTACGGTGGTTACTGATTGACGGGGGCAATCGGCCGGCAATTGTCCATACAGATTCTCAATATGCTGGTAATTTAGCAACTGGTAATTGGAAAGCCAAAGCAAACAAAGAGTTAGTGGCTATGGTTCAGAAATTGTGGCGAGAAGTGAGCGCTCTGCGCGAACTTAACTGGAGTCATGTAAGGGCACATAGAGGACACCGATGGAATGAAAGAGCAGACCACCTAGCAAACCGGTGCGTCAATAATCAAGCTCCAATGCCGTTGTCATTTTGGAAGCCTGGCCAAAGATAAATCATTTCAGCCTATCAGTAAGCCAGGTTTTTAACTCAGATGAGTAATCTAAATTGCGTAGACCATAATCGATTTGGGCTTTAAGCCAACTTAGCGGGTTGCCAGAATCATACCATTGATATTCACTCAAGTCAACTGCAACATATCCAATCGATTCCATCCAATACTTTTGCAACTCTATGGTTTGCATCTCACCATAATCATCTACACTAAACACATTGGTAAGCAGATCTAGTGAATTCTCAGCAAAGATATAACGCCCACACAAGACTTTGTTTGAGGGGGCATCTGGCTGATTTGGTTTTTCAACAACCTCGGTAATTCTATCATTGTCTAATCTAACTACTCCATAATTTACCACTTCTAAGTCAGGTAGTGCATATATTCCAGCACAAGGTAAACTAAATTCTTCATAAGCCATCACTAGTTTTTTTGAGGCATCTGATGGCTTAAAATTGGTAATACTAGAAAAATCTCGCGTGATAATATTATCTCCTAAAAGAACGATAAATGGTCCGTTAATTGCCCTAAGAGATTGCATTAAAGCATGACCTAACCCCAGTGGTTCATTTTGAACGTGGATGTGAAATTCAAGACCATTAAATGGCGAAAATAGTGCCTCGCTTATTTCTGGACGTAATTCTAAGTAAAGGCCATTATTTTGAAAAAAGTTGTCAAAGTTTTTCTTTGGTGAGGTAATTATGTGAATTCTTGATGCTCCGGCATTCGCTGCTTCAAGTACTAAATGAATCAACGCTGGTACATCAACTAACGGCAATGCTTCTTTTGGTAGATAAGCACTTGTTGGCAACATTCGACTTCCCAATCCGCCCGCAACAATAACTGCATCTTTAACCACGCTCATATAGAATCCCAAAGGGTACAACCTTTCAAGCATAACCCAACATGCGTTGTCATGGCGAATAACCCTGAGTGGCGGTGGTATACACTTGCTGGTTTACTGATGGTGATCCAAACTCTGTTTGATTTTGCACCTGCTGGCCCGTGGAATGCTCCATCATTCACTAGAGGTTTAGTCGGCCTTGTAGGATTGTGCTGTATCTATCTTGGCTGGTTTCGGTTTACCTTCAAATCAAATGGCATTATCCCTTCTATTAATCGATGGCAAACTCCTAAGGAGAGTTGGAAAAAAGTGCTAGTTTTTTCAATCTCATGTTTTGTTATCGTTGGAATCCTACAACTAAATGAGATTAAAGATTCTCTACCAGATACTGCTGGGATGATTGTTATGTTAATTGGGTGTTTGAGTATGCTAAATTCGATTTACGTTGGTTTGGTAATATCTGGGCCACTAAATGAAGCAGAAGAAGAATAATCAATCTAGGAAACCTAGTTCCTGATCAAGGGTTTCTAATGCATCATCAAGAGATGGTAGATTATCAGGGGCTTGTTTAGTACTGATATGTTGTGTCTTGGGCTCCAAACGAGGAATCTCGCCATTGCCAGATAACCAATCAAGCCATATTTCTGATGAGTGCTCTTTTCGTGCATTCATCAGTTGCCATAGCGGCTTTAAATCACAATTTTCAGCTGACAAATCAGTGAGTCTAGCGGCAAATTTATCGGGAGATATATCAACCATTTTGACAAGTAACTCTCGCATCCTTGTCCGTACAACTTCGTCGCCATCCTGCCATAACAGCGGGAGTAGTTTTCTGCTGTCATCTGGAAATGTTTCAAAATAATCTCTTAGTGAAGGCACTATATTTCTCCTAACAACTGGCAGTTCATGCTTACTTAATTCTAATAGATTTTCGGCCCACAAATCAACATCTAAAAATCTTAAATCTGCGGATGTGTTGCTAACTGCAGCCAATACATCAGGGTCTTTGTCCGCTTTTAGTTGATTATAGAAAGGTAAAGCGTCAACTGTTAATCTTCTAAACAACCTAGTCAGAACATCGGCCATTGACCTTCTAATCATTAAATCGTCTCTCGCCATTAATAATTTAGCCAATTCGAGGCCTTTATCCTTATCATAATCAATTATCTTTGCTAAACATCGAGAAACCTGTACTGCTACTTGTTCATCTTCATCATTAGCTCTTCTACCCAAAATTTCGAGTAACTGTAAGGGTTCGATTAATTCTGGCCTTTCAAGCAATAATCTAATCCATTCAATCAATAATCTTCTACGGTCGACATTACTGGTTTCTAGTTCATTTAGTGTCCATCTCGCTGCTTCAATACCTGTTTTATGGGCCATAACTCCAGTGATACGTGGAACTACTGCTTGTGGGTTCCAGTCAATATTTTGAGGACCTGCCTCAGGTTGGGTGTGCCAAGATCCTGGACGTTCCCCAATTGCTATGGACTCCAACATATGATATCCTTGATGTATCGGTTGGCCAAGTGGGCCAATTGATAAGCCATTTAGTAAGGCAATACTGAGCCACCATCGTGTTATGTCTGGAGCAGATGGGTCCAGTGCTTGAGCTAACCAGTCATTATTAATTAGAAAAATTAGTCTCTCAGCAACCATATTGCTGCGTTTCGCCAACCATTTTTGATGAGTTTTATACGGGTCGTCAGTTAAGTTCATTCTATGTGGTACTACCAACTCTACAACAATGTTTAATTTGTGTTGAAACATTCCATGATCTATATTCAACAACGCTAGTCCTTGTTCGATTAATTCTTGAGGGGATAGCGGATGAACTGGAGGGAAGTCAGGGTCAATTATTGGTGGCTGAGGAAGTGGCCATGACTTTGTCCCTAGCTCCATTGCCTCAACAAGTAACGTCGCTACTTTTTCAAACACAACCTGAGATAACTCAGATCGACTTTTAGTCATTAATATCAACCTATTTTGGCGAATCAGATGTCAAGTTCGATATTCAGATTTTGGATTAATTCCTTGTATCTGTTACGAATTGTTACTTCGGTTACTCCAGCAACTTCGGCAACTTCTCGCTGAGTTCTCCTCTTACCGCACAAAACTGAAGCGATGTAGATAATTGATGCCGCGATCCCTGTTGGCCCTCGTCCGCTGGTTAGTTCCTTTTCTTGGGCAGCTTTGATCAATTCGTAGGCTTTTGCTTCAACTTCAGCATCCAATCCAAGACCTGAACAAAATCTCGAAATATAATCTTCCGGCCCTGTAGGCATAATCTTCATTTTTAGTTCTCTTACCATGAATCTGTAGGTTCGACCTATCTCTTTTCGACCAGTTCTAGACGCTTGTCCAATCTCGTCAAGGGTTCTTGGAACTCCACATTGCCTGCATGCAGCATACAATGATGCTGCTGCTACGCCTTCAATAGAGCGGCCTCTAATCAATCGCTTATCGACAGCTTTCTTGTAGTTAACAGCCGCTGCTTCTCTAACAGACTTTGGCAATTCTAGTCGGCTAGCCATTCGGTCTAGTTCAGCCAGAGCCATTGCTAGGTTTCTTTCAGTTGCATTGGAAACTCGGCTTCTTTTCTGCCACTTTCGCATTCGATAAAATTGAGAACGATATCTTGAGTTGATGGTTTTTCCAGAATAATCCTTGTTTTGCCAATCAATGTCTGTAGAGAGACCTTTGTCGTGGAGCATTACTGTCATTGGTGCACCGGTTCTTGCTCTTTGGTCACCTTGTTCTGGAGAGAAAACTCTCCATTCAGCACCTTGGTCAATTACATTATCTTCTAGAACTAATCCACAATCCTCGCAGACTACTTCTCCTCTAGTCTCGTCACGAGTCAAACTTCTACTTCCACAATCGCTGCATCTTACAATATCTTCAACTTGTTGTTCATCCATTTTCCATACCCCCCCTATAATAAAATTAGGGCAATACTCTTAACCCCTATCGCAAGGTTATATGAAACTTATGTTGTAATATTGGTAATCGTTTTTGCCACGGCTCACTCTAGATTTCTAAAATACACACTCCCCGTCATATACTTTTTCACAAATTTAGACGAACGATTATACCAACAAGTCCCTTGCCCGAAACGATTGGAATGGTTGTCGCGGCGTTACACAGACCAATTGCACTCACACCGGGGAAACGGGTTTTGTTTCTCACCAAGGATATGGAACTAATTAAACAACAACTTTACCATGGCCTAAATTTGCAGATGAAGGATATCAATCCCGAGGATTTACTTGACGACATCAACACTGACGTAATGACTCCTGCTTGGGTTTGTTTTGATCACGACCCCGCCGAAATTGCCAAAAACGCCTATGCTGGATTAAAACACAATGGTCTACGTGTATTCAATGAGAATGCACTGATTAACGGAGACTTTGAGGTCATAGTATCTGGTCAAAGAAAGGGCACTGGCTCTAGTAGAGAAACTGCAGCACAGTGTGAGCGTTGGGCAGGCATAAGAATAGTTATAGCTGCGTCATTTGCTCCAATACACGAAAGAAATAATATCAATCTTGGCCAATTAATGGGCGATTATAACATGCTACAGCGCCTCCAAGATGGAGAGGCATTACCCCTTGCCAAATTCACTGAAAAATACGATGCTGTCACAAGAATAATTATCGAAAAGGGTGGGCTATTTCCATTTGCCAAGTCACTAAAAAATAATGAAATCCAACTCCCTGAAATGGATACAGAAAATAGACCTATGACTATGGCTGAGAAAATAATTGCTCGTAACCTAGTTGGGCAAAAGCCCAACCAATGTGTCAAACCTGATGACCCGGTGATTACTCAAGTTCAAAGTGGATACTCACACGAGTTCACCACTGCTCAAGTTCATACATTCCTTGCCCAAGAATACGGTGATGAGTATACCTTGCCAAACCCTAGCAAATTTGCGGTCTTTGAAGACCATCTGCTGTATGCACATCACAATCCCAAATTTGTACCTTTTATGGATAAGGTACAAACCTTGCGAGACTTACAAAAAGCCTTCCAGAGCCACACTGGAGTTAGAGATTATTCAGCAGTCGATGGAGTCTCTCCAGGCATTTGTCATCAAGTGGCGCGTGAAGAATTTATTGAAGTAGGGGATTTTGTTCAAGCAACAGATTCCCACACGTGTATGGGGGGAGCGTCTAATGCGCTAACATGGGGCGTTGGGGCTACAGAGTACTCTAATTTGATTAGTTCAGGATTTACTTTCGTAAAAGTTCCAGAGTCAATAAGGTTTGAATTGTCTGGAATGCTTAATCCCGGTTGTACGGCAAAGGATGTGATTCTTCACATTCTTGCTGACCATGCAAGAGAAGAGTTGACCTTGAATAGATCAATGGAATTTGGCGGCCCTGGGCTGTCAAGCCTTTCGATTGATGAGCGGGCAACGTTATGCAATATGGCAACTGAATGTTCGGCGAGAACTGGAATCTGCGAACCTGATGAAAAATTGTATGATTGGATGAAGCGCTCAATGCCACACCTTGAACTGCAGCAAATGAGACAAAACGCAGTTAATCCTGACCAAGGAGCAGAATATACCGGGGGCGTCCACCATATTGACTTGTCCAAAATCGAGCCAATGGTAGCACATCCAGGCAATCCTGACAAAGGTGTGCCCAGTGATCCAACCAACGGTGCATTAATTTCTGAAATTGGTGAAGTTAAGATTGACATCGCTTACGGCGGGTCATGTACTGCGGGTAAAGAAGATGATATTGCGTACTATGCGCTAGTCTGTCAGGCCGCTGATGATTTGGGACTTATTGTCGCTGATGGAGTTGAATTTTTCATTCAATATGGTTCTGGTTTGGTCAAGGATTTAGCGGTTAGAAAAGGATGGCATGAGTTATTTGAAAAGGTTGGAGTCAAGTTAATCGATCCGGGTTGCGGCGCATGTATTGGTGCTGGACCTGGTGTGTCAATAAATCCTGAACAAATCACCGTTTCGGCTATCAATCGTAACTTTCAAGGTCGCTCTGGCCCAGGTAAATTGTATTTGGCAAGCCCCTTGACAGTCGCCACATCTGCTTTCACGGGCAAAATTACCTCTTGGACAAGCAACTTGTTTGAATGATAATTATGAAGAAAAGTACCAGCCTTATTGCTGCATTAATCGTAATTACTGGCATCGCTATTACAATTTCTTTGACCCAAGTTTTAATTTCCTTGTTTATTGATTACCTCACATGGTTTTCAGATAATGAATTATATGGTATGATAATTTTTATTTTGTTGTACATAGTTTTTGGCATAATTGCCTTACCGGCTAGCTTTCATAAATATCTTGCAGGAGTAATCTATGGCTTTGGACCTGGTATACTGATTGCCTATATCGGCTCTATGCTAGGGGCAATAGCCCCGTTTTTACTTGGTAAGAAATGGATGAATCCATACGCTAGAAAAGCACTTGCTAATTATCCCACTTTGAGTGGATTAGAACAAGAAATCGTTGACAGAGGCACCAACATAGTCGCTCTTACTCGAATTAGTTTGGTTATCCCCTATGGAGTATTAAATTACGCATATGGTGCAACAGAAGTAAAATTTAGAGATTATCTAATAGGTAATTTTGCGATGATTGTTCCTTCCATAATGTATGCATGGTGGGGTTCTCAAACAGTTATCACCAGTAATGGCATTGAAGCAACTGCAAAAACACCATTTGACATGCTAATCGTTGTACTATCCATTATTATCACTATTTTTATGATTGTCAAAGGTAAACAAATCATGGATAACTTGGAACGTCAACAAACCAAAGGCCCGGTAATTGAGTGATTTGCGGCGATTTTAGTGTTAGTTATTATGTACCGTCGGTAATCGAATTATTGTGTTGCTGGCCCGAGGTCATTCGGACCGAGGAGGACCAGAAACGGAGTGACAAAGATGTCAGGTATAGCACAAAAACTCGCGGCAAATCAGAAACAAGTAGCAATTTCAGAATTCTTTGAGAAGAATAAACACTTCCTTGGATTCGATTCTTTATCAAGATCTCTAATTACTGCCGTAAAAGAAGCGGTAGACAATGCTCTTGACGCCTGTGAAGAAGCGCGTATTTTACCAACTATCAACGTACAAGTTAACAAGATTGACGCAAAAAAGGACATAATTGAGCTAAAAGTCGAAGATAATGGACCAGGGATTCCGCAAAAAAGCATTGAGAAAGTGTTTGGTCAACTGTTGTTTGGTTCTAGATTTCATGCGATTAGACAATCGCGTGGGCAGCAAGGAATTGGAATTACTGGGGTTGTAATGTATAGCCAACTAACAACGGGAAAACCTACACATGTCAAATCAAAAATTGCTACTGAGGCTACTGCAGCGGTTGTTGATATCGGACTTGATACAAGAAAGAATAAAGCTACTAAGAGTAATTCAGGACGTGAAATCTGGGAGGAAGAAAATGGTGAAATAAAAAAGCATGGCTTAGAAGTAACCTGTCGAATGAAAGCCAAGTACCAGAAAGGTCGGCAGAGTGTCTGGCAATACCTACGTATGACTAGCATTGTCAATCCACACGCTGAGATCACTTTTACTGACCCAGAAGGAGAAATCCATTTTTGGCCACGGGTAACAGAGAGACTACCAAGAAAAGTTGAATCGATTAAGCCACATCCGCATGGAATTTTACTTGGACAACTGCAAAGAATGCTAAGTGAGTCAACGGATTCCAGAATGTCGGTATTTTTGCGAATGAATTTCTCCGGAGTATCTGGTAGGGCTGCCAACGAATTGTGTGCAGCGGCAGAGATTGAAGTTAATGTCAAACCAAAATCGATGAAGCCAGAACAAATGCGCTCACTTTTAGAAGCTTTTCAAGGTGAAAAAATGTTCAATGGGAAGCCGGTGAAACTACTTAATCCGCCAACTAATTGTCTATCACCAATTGAGGAAATGCTCATCAAAAAAGGTCTATCAAAAACAATTGATTCAAGATATGCGACAACTATGACTAGAGTACCAAATGTCTCTCTGGGCAACCCATACCAAGTGGAAGTTGGGCTTATTTTTGGTGGCAATATGGCAGCTGATAAGCCGGTTGAAGTGTTACGTTTTGCTAATAGAGTACCATTAATGTATCAACAAGGTGGATGTTTACTCACAAAAGCGATTGAAAGTGTTGATTGGCGACAATATGGACTGGATCAACCAGGAGCAAAAGGAGTTCCAAAGGGTCCAGCAGCAATATTGGTTCACTTGGCGAGTACAAATGTTCAATTTACTTCAGAAGCAAAAGAAGCCCTTGCTGAGAATGGTGAAGTGATCGAAGAGGTCAGAAAAGCCATGCTGGAAATGGGCCGAGGTCTTAGAAAGCATCTAGAGAAGAAGAAAAAGATGGCAAAGACCAAAGAGAAATTCGAACTCATAAATGATATACTACCCGCCATTGCTAAAAAATCTGCAGAGATTTTAGAGAGACCTATACCAAATTTATCTGGTTCCATCACCAAAATCATGTCTGCAGTAATATCTGAAAGTGAAACTGTATGGAATAAAGCAACCAAAATGACGGATGTATCTATCAAAATTTACAATTATACTGCTCGAGCAAGGGCTTACACAATCCTAGCAACTTGGCCAGAGAAATCTGGCGGGATAATGAAAAATAATGTCTTTGGTGGAAGAAAAGAAGCAACCGGTGTTTGGGCATGGAAACTAGAAACTCTCCAGCCAGGAGAAAACCTGACTATTACTTTCAGCCTAGATGGGCTTGAAAAAGGTGATTGGACAGAAACAGATGTGTTTTATCGCGGTAGTCAAGAAATCATTGGCGCTTTGAAGATGGATGAAAAATACCTCGATGAAATCCGTAACCAAGAAAAGATTATGCTAGAGCTTGAAGCTAAATCAGAATCTGATTACATCGAGGCATCGCCAAACGAAGAAACTACGCAAAATGTGGAAGAGACACAGCCGGAGCCTGCTGTTAAACCGCCGACCGGACAAGCCACGTTATTTGGAGGTGAACTTTGATGGCACAAAAGCGCATGTCGGCAGAAGACACCAAGGTAGCCATGCATTCAGTAGTTGGTGAAATGTATGATAAAATTGTCAATGGTGAGCCTCCAACAATGACTTTACCTGTTAGAACAAAGACCAACATAGGGTTTGACAAGAAATTGGGCGTCTATAAATATGGCAAGAAGCGCTCGACTCGTGACGCAACAAGTTTAGGTTCGGCAAAACAACTACTCCGGGCATTACACGTCATTGAATTTATTGAAGAAATGATAGATTCTGGCAAATCTTCAACATTAAGAGAAATGTATTACATCTCCGAAAGTTGGGGATTGGGTAAATTTGGTAGCCAAAATGAATCAAATAATCTTGCTGAAGATTTAGAAATTGTGACAAAGTGTCTGCGAGAAGATTTCAAATTACGTCCTGAAGAAGATGGGGCTAGAATGATTGGTAATCTAACATTGCAAGAGAGAAACAGGCGTGGAGAATGGATGAGAATCAATGCACGAGATGATGTTGGTGATTCTGGCTATGGCGTGCCATATAATGTTGAAAAAGAGAAAATCGAATTATTAGAACATGATATCAATTTCATCATGGCAATTGAAACAGGTGGTATGTTTGATCGATTAGTCGAAAATGGTTTTGATGAAGATTTCAAATGTGGCCTATTGCACCTAAAAGGGCAACCAGCAAGATCTACTAGACGAATTATCAAACGCATGAGCGAAGAATGGGACTTGCCAGTTGTTGTATTCCTTGACGGAGACCCGTGGTCATTCAGAATATTTGCCTCAATAGCCTACGGTGCCATTAAAACTGCACATATTTCGGAATATCTAGCAACACCATCTGCGACGTACTTAGGGATTACTGCTGATGATATCATGGCTTATGAGTTACCTAGTGATGACCTTTCAAAGAAAGATATCGAGGCGTTAAACGCAGAATTAACAGACCCTCGTTTTGCTGATTCATGGTGGCAAGAACAAATTAACATGATGTTAGAATTGGGCAAGAAGGCTGAGCAGCAATCGTTAGCCAAATATGGTCTAGATTTCGTAACAGATACGTATTTGCCTGAGAAATTAGCGGAATTGGGTCTTGCTTGATTTGTACAAGCATTGATGGAGGACTTCCGCCGAGGAATAGACATGGCGCAGAAATCTGGTAACCCTTGGGCTTTGCGTATTGCCATAATCGGGTTAGTCTTTATTTTACTTGGTTCTATTGCGATTTTTTCTAATGTTGACAAAATAGATGATGCTGCTAGTCCCAAAAAAATCAATGAAGCATCACTCACCGGTGATGGCAGTGTCACGGTTGAATTATCCAAAAGCTGCTATTCAGCAATCACTATAGATGATGAGGTTAGTAATGTTAGTCTGTTTAAAATGGCTGGTTCTAATGTCCAAGATGATCCAATAGCAACCAGTAATTGCAAAACAGATTGGACCCCGATGGACTCTGATGGCAGTAAATTTGTCATTTTAGAGGATTGGGAAATCGATGACAGTGGGGAGTATGTTCTCCAAGTAGTATGCGAAAATGGATGTGAAAATTCAACCGTTTGGTTAGTTGACGCAACCAGCGCTCAATGGAAATTACTTGAGCAGCCGGCACTCGTATTTGGTGGAGCAACATGTTGTCTTGGAATTATAATTCTACCAATAGCGTTTATCCTTTACCAAACGAATAAGAATGGTAAGGGCCCGAAAATGATGATGGTTGGAGCGAACGGTCAAATGATGCCAATTACTGATCTGACTCCTGAAAACATTGCAAAACTGCAGCAGCAGGCGGTTGTAGAAAAGGTAGACAACCCTTTTGCCGATACAGGTTTAACTGAATCTAGCGACTTTGTCGACGGCAGTGAAGATGTTCAAAATGGTACACTATTGACTACAGAACAGGTATTTGCTCTAATGAAAGGAGATGTTGATGAAGCACAAAGCAGAGTTAGTGATCCTTTTGCCGATTATAATCGTGTGCGCACAGAACAGCCGGCTAAGAAGGTCACCAACACAAAGGAAATCGCTTCATGGGATGAAGGGGATAATCTATTCACTAAGCAGGAAGTTGAAAATAAGACAAAAACCGTTCCAAATAAGGTCGCTAAGACTGCTGAAGATAAGCCTTCAGCAAAACCTAACGCATGGAAAGATTGGGACGAAAATTAGGTGATTACGTGAATAAGTATATCTCGATTAGCATCACAATTATTGGTTTATTGATGCTGATAATATCATCATTAGCGGTAACCAATAATTTGAACGACTCCGAATCTGTAGATGCTATGCTACCACCTTGCACGGTAGAGCAAGGTTTGCCGGTTGTTGGACAGGATGAAGTGACTTGTTATTGGGGCATGTCTGGGGAAATGTTAGAAATTCCAAGTGAGGCTATTGCTGCTGATGTGGATGTACAAATATCTTGGCAAAAATCAGGGGTATGGATTGGTATTGCAGAGGCTTCAGAAGCAGAAAAATGTGAATTAAAAACAGACTATTATGAGTGTGAAAAAGATTCTGTCACTTTGATAGCAGGTGGGCCTACGTCTAATGGTGAGATCGTATGGAATCCAAGCCCAGGAGAATATCGATTTGTTGCCGGAGGCGATGATACCCAAACATTACAACAATTTTCTGTAGATTGGGAATATGAGGCTTCATTAAAGTCTGGATTGGCAATAACAATGATGGTTATTGGTGGATCTCTATTGATTACCGGGGCATTTTTACTTTACCAGAACCGGAATAACTGATTTGAAAAGGTTCTTCAATTAGGTAACCTTAGGTTTAGCAATATGGCAGACCTTGACCTCGCACTATCCCTTTTGCAGAACAAAGTTCGCAGGCAAATCTTAGAGAGACTTGTTAGAGAACCTCACTATCCGATGCAGTTGGCTGAATTGATTGGAGTGAGTCAACAAGCAGTAAAGAAGCATTTGAAGGAATTAGAAAAGGGTAATTTTGTGACTAAAAAGAAAGTTCCAAGCGAAAAGGGTGGACCACCAAGAACAATTTATACCGTTCAAGAAGCTATTTCAATTAGAATTGATTTAGGTCCTGATTTATTTAATTGTGAACAACGAAAATTACCTGCAGGTGGACCTATGCGTTTATCGAGGAAGCTACCTGAATCCACTCATGCTGTTGCCGAGGTAGTCAGTGGGAGGAAACGTATCTCTGTCAGTGAAGGGGTGGCACATTTGGCAGAACTCAATCAGGTAATTGAGCAACTAGATGGTCAAAGAGACGCCCTGATTTCACTGCATCAACATATTAGAAACCGCATCTCGCAAGGAGTCGACAGTGATTTTGAGCAGTATGAAGAACGAGCAATGATTCATTCGATTATCGAAGCACCTGAAAAGCGGCTCGATCTTAACTTGTTAAGCAAGGAATTGCAATTAGGGCAACGGCAAGTTTCTGAATTACTAGAAGAAGTTAGAGCAAAACTTCAGCGCCAAATTTCGGAAAAGGCTGGCCACGTGATAGTTACGCCTGAAAATTCCAACCTGTTTTGGTGGTTGGGAGATTACAAGAAGTCTAATTGAATTAATCTTCGGATTCAAGTACTGAAACTAATGAAGACTGTTCAGCAATCCTCAATTTTGCTTCTTCTCTACGAGCCTTACCAACAAAGTAAACTACTCCAAGTAAAGATAGAGTGAGCAAAATTACGACGAATGGCAATGCTGTTTTGCCAATCACCTGGGATGCAACATCTAAGAATGGGTTAGGTGATTCCAATGGTTCGGAAACCGCTTTAACGTTATTCTTTTCACTACCTTCAACAATTTGGTTCATTGGGTCGACTACTACGTAGATACCCTTGCTTCCTGCAACTACTGGATATAGTAGATAAATTTCAATTTCTTTAACTTCTTCCGACGCATCAGGAGCAAGTAGAGCACCAACAACTTGTCGCATGACAATACTGTCTTCCGCACAGCCATTATCTTGTATCTCATTGATGATTGATTGGCTATCAACATCATCATATTGACACAATACTATCTCGATATCGACTGCATGGGTATTACCCTTATTTTGCAGCACAATACCAATAGGAATGGTCGAATCTATTTCTCCACTATAATCGGATATGATTAATTCACTTATTACCAGGTCTGGAGCTTTTAGACTCAACGTAACTACGAATTCATTGCTGTCTAGGTTTTCCCCCTGCCAAGATGGTGAGGAATCGAAATCGCCCCCTTCAGTCATGTCTCCTGCTTTTGATACGACTTTCAATCCAACAACTCTAGTGTCTAATTTAGCCGTAGTTGATATTTTAACCACTGCAATCATTTCTATTGTTTGGTATGGCGCCATTTTAGGCATCATGTAAACGAAACTATCACCTGACGGAATCATTGCACAACGAATTGAATCCTGTGCCTCCTCAACTGTTGCATAGAAGTTATCAATTTCTATTTGGCTAGCATCTCCTGCAGGTATTGGTTCAGATATCTCGACACACGGTTCGGGTACTTCCAAATCATTGCTTATCTTTTTGACAGTTCGCCACTCTACAGACCAACCACTCAAAGCACCCATCCCGGGAAGTTCTGACCAAATTAAGGCGTTTCCTTCCTGTTGTGCAGTGTGATTATTCAAAGTCGGCCAGTCTTCCACGTTACCGTTGTTGGTAATATTTACCGAGAAACTGACGAACTTGCCAGGTGCTGAAACTTTTACCGGATTGTCAACTGATGGGTCCATGTAAATTTCCATGTCGTAAAATTCATTGACATAGACATACAAGAAGTCTGAGTCCCTTTCTCTGGTCAACCTATTATCTTCATTCGGATATGCTTCTTCTGATAGCGTTTGGAATTCTACAACGTACAGTCCTGCCGCAATATCAAATTCTGGAACATTCATCAACACATCGAAGGTTTGGTCTGAATCTCTATCCAGTTCCTCAAGACTTTCGCGAGGTATAACAATATCCCAATGACCAGTTCTAACAGGAACACCAGTTGGGTCTGTGACCGTAGTTAGTCTGAAATCAAATCTATCTGGCCCGTTACCATTGTTGATAGTAGTGGTTGGTAGGACTATATTTTCTCCAGGATTGACTGCTATTGCAGAAACAGGATTGCCGAATGAATCGGTAACTGTTACCAATCGATCTGGTTCTCGCTCGATATCGGTTTCAAGGCTGTATTCATGAATCACGTTGATAGTATATCTTGCTGAGTCTGATACTTTTTGGTACCCTTCTAAGTTAGCTTGTAAAGTAACACTCTTAGAACCAATGCTAGCATCTTCTGGAACACAAAGTGTAACTCTTACCAAGTAAGTCTTGAAAGTAGTACCTGGGTCTAATTTCCACTCGATTGGAGTGCCAAGAGTCGCATCGCTTCCCCCAAGGGTTTGAGAGAAATCAACATCTACGACCCAGTTTGATTGTGCCCAAGTAGCCTCGTCGATGTCATTTGGCTTTTCATCTGGAGCACCAGGGGTGCTAAATATTAGATTTCCAGACTCAAAATTCTTGGTAACATCTTGTTCAAAGGTGTGGCATTGTCCCGCCATTACTTCTTTTTCACTGTCCTCTGGAAGTAATTCTTCGAAGACGATATTCCCTTCGGATTGTATAGATACGAAGATGCCTAGTTCAAGAATGTCATAAGTTCCTTTGTCTACAGACTTAATCGGTTCTCCTTCAGACCAACCTTTCAAGTAGATTACAAATGCACCTGGATCTTCTGTTGATGGAACTTTTACAGTGAGTATTTTGGTAGTTGATTTACCAGGATCAAGTTCGACACGTAGCGGGAAAGTGATCTCCCAACCAAATGGTAGTAACCATTCTTGTTGACCTTCCAAGGTATTTGGGTCCCAGAAGAGGAAACTGTCCTGAACGTTCCCGGTATTAGTTATCGTAATTGAGAATGTTGCTTGGCTTCCTTGTTCGATATCTTGTACACTTAGTGATGTATCTAGGCTTATCCCATGAACAACATCCATCAATGTCAGAGTTGTTAGATCTGATCTTATAGCTGGGTCTTTGTAGGATTTTGCGGTAACTACTATTTGGGCCAACTCATCTTCATTTGCTTGATAAATAGTTGGTGCTTGGACTCTTAGATAGAAATTAATGAATTCTCCACCTTTAAGATAAATGGGCGTAGTTGGAGTGATTTGGGTTTGATTGTTGGCAAAGAATAGTTGCACGGTCCAATTTGTTGGCACTCCTGAAACATTTATTCCATAAGTATCTGCAACTAAATCAATATCTCCCGGAGTTGAGTTATTCATTGTCATGTTGTAAAGTGTTTGTTCACCTGGTTCAATAACGTGATAGAACGTTTCACCGAGAGCCAGTTCTACATCTACTTGACCGGTTAGAACATGTGAATAGCAGATGGTAAATGCACCATTTTGCTCATCATTACATTTGTTTCTGTCCGACCAGCCAACGTGAGCCCCGCTTCCTAAATCATTGGCAAATGCTGGAGGTATTCCGATCTCAGGTCTACCTGCTGTATCTGTGCCTAACTTATTGCTAGCCCATGAAGTAATTGAGACAATATCCCATGGATCAAGAGCGAACTCTCCTGTTCCAACAAGGTCCGTTTGATTCAATCTAGTATACTGTACCTCTTCCCCAGCAGTGACATTGCCAGAATCTACCCACGCGATATGAACATTGTTTTGATCATCTGTTAGCAAGGACGGATATATCGAATGTCCAGACCAAGGACGATTAGCCGCCAAACCAGATAGTCCTTCCACATTCGAGATAGGAGTGTCTTCTATTTTCTTTATCGCGTAAGTTGAGAGCCCTTCTTCAGCACCGTCAAATGCCCCAGCTCCCTGTAATCGAAGTTTGGTGTAGTATACCTCATAATTGGCTGACTTTTCAAACCCATAATCTCTGCCGTCCATCCAGGCAATGTGTGTGTTACCTTGCATATCAACGCCAATAGATGGGTGGAAGGAGTATGCATCGTCAATTGTGACTCTTGTATCATTAACTACAACAAGATGGCCTTCTTCTGCTGAACCAGTATCTTCGATATAATTGCCATTAACCACGCTGTGACCAGTAGCTCCAGGCGTCCAAGTTGGGTCGTTTTCCATCTTGGCGTAAGGATCTAAAACAGTCATGTAGATTTCTCTAGAATTATTTGTTGCAACGAAAACCATTGCTTCTACCAATAGGGCCATAGCACCTGCTCCGCCGCCGCCGGATGGGAATTCATACGCTTGCCCTCCAGCATTTACCGTTCTAGGATTATTTGAAGGGTCGGCACCAGGGCAATTTCTTGCCTGTGTTGATACGACGCCGTTTGGACATTTGGCCAAGTCAAGGAAATGAGACTGAATACTGCCCGCACCGCCGTAGCCTTGTCCATATAGGCCAATTGGGATTACTCCAGCCTTCACGCAATTATCGTGAGCCTCATCGATTGAATTGATATCATCTGCTTGTTGGGATGGGTCGCCATCTTTAGGGCCTTCATCAGAAACCGGTAAGACGATTTTAGTGGCATTTGGATTCCACTTGTGATCTGCCGATGTTGCCGGGTCTCCTGGAACATTGCCGTTGGTATCTTTCCAAGATAGACAAGCCCAGTTAGTTCCTGGTCCCCAGTCTTCTCCTGAGCTGCCAGAATATGGATTACCGTTGTAGATAGTATTGCCTAGAGACCTTATTCCGCCAGAATCATCTCCATCACCAAGCGGTGTGGATCTTGGGCCAGAGTTTTGATTGAATCCAGCGCAATCTCCACTGTCGGCTGCGCTTGGAAGTCCAAACCCGCCATCTAGCCCGTAAATTGTTTCATAAACAGTCATGTTGGCAACTTCAAGTAAAGGTTTGATGCCCTCAAATGAAGAGCCATCCGAGAATGTTCCACCGTAAATTACCGTGCATACATCGGCCCATTCAGAATACATCGAACCTGAGGTGTCAATCACGAAAACAAGTTCTACTTTGCCGCCTCGTGTATCATCCCAAACAATTTGCACTTGGTCGTTAGCATCAACAACAATGTCAGGATGTCCTTTGTGCCCGATAATTGGCGTAATCAATGTGTCATCAAATAGTACAATGACGTCGTTGGTGACAAAGTCAGGTTGAAGCATGCTGTAGTATATTTGTGGTTGATTGAAGAATTTCTCTTCGGAATCATATTCGTCTTGCCATGCGATGTGAATATTGCCTTGGGAGTCAACATCAATAGATGCCCAGTCTCTATCTTGAGCCCTTTGAGACACTACAGTGTCATCAATACCTGTTATTGAATTATCAGTAGATGATTGTCCGTTGAATGGTTGAATTTTGTAAGGGCTAAGAGCAGTATACATTATTTTGTGAGTCCCTGATTTATCCGTCCATACAATGTGTATATTGTCATCTGCATCGGCTACCACATCAGGGTGCCAAACTTTGTGAATTCCTGCATTGGTAATTTGAGTTGCGTCAATCAATGTTTCTCCATTACTAGCCACCATCGAATAGTACAGATGCAAATTATTCCTTGCCCATATGATGTGAACATTGCCTTGACTGTCTCCGACTATTGCTGTTTGCGTGTCAGATGCAGATCCGCCATCAACAATTTGCTGAGGTTCAGTAATTACTACTGTGTTGGCTTCAGCAAAATCGCTTGCAACTACCATTCCCGAAAGGGCTGAAAGAAGCATAATTGTTACTAAACTGATTGATTTGAATGTTTGACTCATGGATAACCCTCGCTTATAGCGGCTTTAACCATCTCCTCTTCATACTTAACTGCGACCCATTCAGGTCAGTTTTTAGGGTTCCTAAACTAAGCCCATTCTGATGGGTCAAAACTAGTGCCGAAGGACATTTTTTCATCAAATTCAATTTCGGGACTTTCTGCTTCAGTTTGAGTAATGTCGATGTTGTTTAATCGTTCTTTTTGCGCAGCCTCGCGATTTTCCCAATCATCAACTGGGCCGGGTTTGCCAACCCCTGGACCATATGAATATTTTATTTCATGAATTATTCCTAGTTTGGCTAGCCAAAGACGCCTTAGAGAATGCATAAATTCATGCTTTGTTATTCCATCAAACCATATTGGCAAACTGACATTGAATGCTTGAAGAGGTCCAGGTTTCTTATTGGCGTCATGCCCCATATGAATCCCCCAGTCTACAGAGGAGCTAATCAATTGAAGGCGGGCTTCATGGATCCATTCAGACCAGCCATCGGTATCATCTTTCATGTGGTTTTTCATTTCTTCTTGTTGCCCTTTATCTACTCTAGTCATACTAGAAATGGCAACCAAGTCGCGGTTTTTTGGAATGACTACTGCAAACATATGCCCTTGCTTTCCTTGTGGATATTTTATCAAAATATGAGCGTGCGCTCGCCCATCGGGTTGTTCTTTGACAAAGAGCCTCTCCTCGCCTAACCACTTCCTTACCATGGACACTATCTCGGCTGGAGTCACATATCTAGCGAGAAACTCATCTCGTTTCAATTATGCCCATGATTCAATCGAAATCTGCCAATTCAACTTTTATTTTATCTAACAGAGAGGCAAGTTCTTGTTTATCGGAATTAGAGATTATAGTCCTTCGATAAGAGCCCCTAAGATCAACATAATCATCCCACACCAAAGAGAACAATCTTCCGGTTAGTAAAGAGGCAGGGAACATCAACAACCACAGAATTACAATTGCAGAACCAACTGCTATGCTTCCCTGGCCAAGAACCGTCGTCCAATCAAATCCAAACGTGGTGTCAATCTCGCCTGATTGCCAAAACAACAAAGCGACAATAATAGTCGATGATATTGGCCAAATCGTAATTGAGCCAAACATAGCCGCTAAGAATTGATATGATGTTCTAGCATCGATTCCCTCATCAGTCGAATCTCCTAAAATTCTACCAAGAGCAATTTGCGGAAGCAAAGAAAGCAGGAATACTGGTGAGAGGAGAACAAATAAAGCACTTCTGGAAATTGCCAACGGTGTTTTGATTAAGTTGCCTCTTCTTAAACCGGTAGATTGAGCGTTTAAATCCCGTCCATCTAAACCATTATTATGCAAAATCTCGGCAGCCTGTTCGGCTTTTTCCGCCAATGGATGGGTTATCTTTGGCGGTTGTAAATCATCAGTATCCAAAGAACGTTGTTGGTCGGAAAAGTGAGTTCTAAAATGGCGTGCTAACTTCACCTCATGACTCCAAGATGTAGGAGCTTTACCATCAAGCCTTCCCTTTACATGACCGAGAAGTTGTAGCCCGCGGTACTCTTCCCATGAATTAACATCCGGGCTAAGTGGTACTAATTTCTCTCTTAGATTATCACGAAGACGAAATACTGATTCCGCTGGTGGTTCTGACCAAGTGCCATCTCTAACTGCTTCTATCAAATTGTCCGGAATATCTTCACTCTCAACCTGAATTGGTTTGCCGTACTCGACCCATACGTCTGTCCTGAAGTGTTCTTTTTGCCTAAAATGAAGTCCTAATGGAATCAATACTGGCAATGGTTTGTCAGACGTTGCAGCCAAAGCCCCCGCGGCCAGTACTGTCCTCATTGGCCCAGTGCGAAATCTAAGCATGTAGGAATTATTGTGGCTCGTTCCTTCAGGGAATAATACGCACCCATAGCCATTAGCAATTCCCGAAGCGAGAGTCATCAATGAACGGCCGTTGAGGAAATTTGCCTCTTCTTCTGTACAACCACCTCGAAGTAATTCCGCTTTCCTGACCACAGGTTGTACCGCCATTCTTCTGGTCCACCAGCCAAGCATCGGTCGAGTTACTAAGTCATGACGAGCCCCTAGCACAAAATATCTAGGGTGATTAAGTGTTATTTGTAAGGCGTCAAGCACTCCGTTGGTGTGCCAAGCACAACACAGCGAACCTCTATCTATTGGAATATTTTCAATGCCTGATGCTTCAAGTGAACGAAATTGCACCTTACTTATTCTATTACAAATCCAATAAATTAGTTTAGTCCAAAAATAAGAACCCGGTGTTTCCCCTTCAAAAGATGGCATTGGAGTAGTCAATAATTTATCCATCTTCATATTTTTTGCTGACTTTGATAAATAAGGTAGGGCATCACCATGTTGGTCTAATACTCCATCGTTCATATCTTCTGGATCTGGATGCTTCATGATGTCAACTCCGCAACTTGTTGGGATATTTTCGCAAGTTTTGCGTGATCTGGTTCGCCAACTAGGTTCGTTTTTGGCCACATAGACATCAATGTCAAACCTCCGTCCCCCTTCGTTCTAGGTATTACATGTACATGTACATGAGGTACTTCTTGGCCGGCGAGGGGCCCATCATGTATGCAGATGGTGAAATCTTGAGTAGAGAATATCTTACCCATTTTTTGTTGCGCATCTTTTACTCCTGAAAATAACCCTGCAATTTCTTGGTCATTAAGCTGCGATAGTCTGCTTACTGCCTTGTGAGGAACTACCAGTGTATGGCCTTCACGTCGTGGGAAAATATCTAGAAAAGCATACCAGTTATCACCGCGGCCAATCTCGTGAGATGGAATTTCTCCCGACAGGATTTTTTCGAATAATGTTTGGTCGCTCATATCTAGGCTAGTACAACTCAGTTTTTGTTTTTCACTGAGGTGCAAGCACCCAATTGTCTTTCTTGCCCTTCCTTACTGCAAGAGTGCCAATATTACCATCATTATCAACGGTAATGTGGTGGATCAACTCGGGGTTTTCATCTTTGAAGTCCGCTCTTTTATGTACTCCACGTGACTCGTTTCTAGCCATTGAGGCACGGATTGAACAGGTGAGTAATCGAATACCTGCTTGTATTCGAGTCTTGGCGACAAAATTGGTATTGGCAATTAGTGAGGTTTGGTCTAAGTGGATAGAATGCGCTAATTCTGCGGCTTTAGATAAATCTGCCAAGTAGTTAGACAACTCTTCTGCGCTATTGGGGCTTGAAGTAAATTTAGTTGCTACGTCAAGAAGCATTGAATCAATTGAGCCTATTCTTCTTACAGTCTCAGCAGATTCCTCATCGCCCGTTGTGTGGTGATTGTCAATACAGTTTTGCAGTGCGAGGACCAAGTTCTCGGTGTTAGCAAAGGATTGGGATTTGACCCACTCAGATGCATGAGTACCAGCATTGTTTCCGCCTGACAAACTGTCCAATAGTCTATTTCCCGGTAGTGTTCCTGCTCCATTTAATCCAGAGCATGCAGAATCCCCTGCAGCGTAGAGTCCGGTAAACCATCTTGACCAACTTCCGACAACAGCTCTACCGTGTTCATCTGTTGGAATTCCTCCGATAGTTTGCTCAACTCTATTTTCAAGTCCGACTGTGAATTTGTCCATGTCAACGCCTGTGGCGCTTTTTACTGTTCTAAATACCGAGTTCCACCATACTTTGTTGTCCCCCATGTCACGTCCATCTAAAACGGCTGGGCCTGTTTCTAATACGGTTTCACAGAGTTCGGCCATTGAATCCGCCGAAAAGGCGTCCCCAGAGGCATTACACAGACTTGCTCCGTACCCCAAGATTGAGGATGATATGCTTAGTTTTGAGTTTGCTACACCTAATGGCGTTTTAGCCATAAATTCCATGCCCCTCAATGGCATGCCAGCCTGTAAAGCTAGATCAATTCCAAACCCAATAGCAGTTCCTTGGAAGAGTCCTTCAAAACCACCATCGGCAATAATTACTGCCTTTGTTTGAATGGCAACGAACTGTCCGTTTATCATATCTAAAGTTACTAAACCATCGACTTTTTGATTGGTTTCTACCAGCATTACTGGCAATTGGTCGCTGCGCCTTACCACGCCATATTTCATGCATTGTTCTTCCAAAACTTGCTGTATATCACGAATCGATGCGTCGCCTGCATCTACTAGCCTTGGGCTATTATGACCTATTCCTTTGTGAGTTGAAGGTAGCCCCTTAGAGTCTCTACTGAATACAACCCCAGCTTTCTCCAAATGGTTCATTTCGTCTATTGCGCTACTTGTCTTACTAGCAACAATATCTTGGTCACAAAGAAAGTATCCAGATTTGATGGTGTCTTCGCGATGACCTCGATTGTTCATTTCCTGAATCGATGCGGCAAGTCCGTCTAGGGCTGATTTATCTCCGCTGCCTAAAGCAGATGAAGAAATTAGTAGAGTTTTAGCCCCATGTTTGGCAGATTGTGCCGCAGAACGCAATGCTGCGGGGCCATCGCCGATTACAAGAATATCCCATGCTTCCATAGTTCATCACCCAGTAGACAATCCGAGGAGTGACTGGGAAATAAGCAAACCGCATGAACCTGAAAAAAAGTCTCCATGTTTAGGTGGAAATAGGTATGTCCATTTCGCCGATTTTTCTGGCTTTTTCTAATCTCAGCATGCGTTTCCTGAGTACACTAGTTGATGATCTACTCACCTTGGTTGTCAAAATTTTAGATTCGAGAACTACGCCTTCGTCGTCTCTTAGAACAACTTGAATATTGGTCTTGCCGAAAAAATCTCTATTCCAAGCCACATTCATCCACAATACAACGCCTTTGTGAAGATATCTTGGCAACCAATCAAGACTATCTTCCTCTTTTGGTGCTGATAATTTTAGAGCGTTTCTAGGCGGAGGGCAAGCCTCCAATTCAAATCGGTGAGTTCGAGATAATGGCTCGCCATTTGGCACTAAAACTTCAACCCGAACATTACGCTTTTCAAACGTTTGATTATTCAAAACAATAAACAGGTTTGTTGCGCCTCCCACGCAGATATCATCTAGTGCGACATCCATTCGCCACTTCGCCCTAGAGATTTCGGGCCTGCCACTCAGTAAATCAATTTGCAACCTATTTAGCAGATTAAAAGCGCTAGGCTGCCAGGCTTTTGCATGAGAGATTAATCTTTGAATCGTGCGCCAATTGAAATCTGTTTCTGAATCATACAAGATTGGTTTTAGTTTACCTTTGGTGATAAATGAAGAAAACTCTTTGCCAACTTCCTCTGTGGATAATTCTTTTTGGTCATGTAAATATAGCAAATACAGCAATCTTTCGAGTGCTTGACGCTTATCATAACCTGGCATTAGGGCGGCATGAAATTTCTTTTTCCATTCTGCCCAATCGAGTTGTAAATCCGGATCTAAGTGTGAAGAAACTAAATCACTTAGAATGCTGCCCAGCTGGGTTTCGTGGTGCGTTGGTGCATGTAAAACTAGATTAGGAAATTTATCGCCGAGTTGCCTAATGTTTAGGTTAGTATACTGGGCATGTAAAGTATAGACAAAACCAGTAATCACTGAAACCATTAATGCCAAATTCCAAGCTACAGAGCCGGATTTAGTAGCTGTAGCGAGTACAATCATTGAAAATGAAACACCTACTAATACAGTGCTAATCAAATTGTATCTTCTATGATCTCTTAGCCCGTCAATGATTCGGTCAATTCCTGGCTGAACTCGCAAAGTGTGGCGCTTCCCATCTGAAAAACCGCCTTGTTCACGCAACGAAAGTCTAGCTTGCATTGCGTGCCAAGCAGATTCAACAGCAATAATGTTAGGGAGTATGGCAAATAATGCCGGTATTGGCAAAAATATTACTACCCAATTCAAGTCTGAAATCTGGGAAGGGAAAAATACCCCCAGCATGGCGATAAAAGACAGTAATAAACCAACAATCGAGCGCCAATATATCAAAAATCGATTGCGGGCAAAGTTACCTACTAATTTTCGGCGGTTTTCTAATTGCTTCCATTGAAACCTGGTCTTTTCTAGTGGATCTTCTATTCTTTCGAAGCCATGACCATATGGATCGGGCAACTCGAGAGCCGAATCGAAATCATTAGACTGTTTCTTGGCCATACTATCTGGTCCTGCACATGCTTACATTTTTACTAATTGCCTCATATTATACCAATGTTGAGCCTTTTTGAGCGGGCGCGGCAGGATTCGAACCCGCGATCTTCGGCTTAGGAGGCCAACGCATTATCCAGCTGTGCTACGCGCCCAGCCTTTCCAGTTGCATACTCATGATGAGTATTGCTATCAATTTGCTAATTCAGAAATTTGAGCAACATCTAATAAAAATCGCTCTAATACAATTCTTGGTTGTGATGTTTTGAAGACTGAGACCTCGCATTTAGCCAAACTTATCATAATCTCGGAGAGCAACTTATCGCCAACATTCATTCGGCCCTCGGTTAACAAGATATGCAGATGCTTGACTATATCTTCAGCCTCTAGATTTTGTTTATCCATGATTTGATCTAGTAAGCCCATAGCACCCTTTAGAGACCTTACATTTCTGCCATTGGTTTTTTCCCAACGCCAATCGTGTACTTTACCTCGCATGGCTTCTTCGAGCATAAGTTGAATCTCTCGAATCTTAGTTGAGGCAACAAGTTCTTGTAGATTATGACGATTGTCTAACAAATCTCTTTTTCCCATCAATTCGAGGATGAATATTGCTTTACGCAAATTGCCATTGCTAACATGCGAGATATCGCCAACAACTCCCCTAGCACATTCCAGTTTTTCCTGTTCAACAAATTCTTGTAATTTGGCTTCAATCTGTTTAGATGAATATCTAGAGAAGCGAATGTGTTGAGTTCGGCTTCGTAGTGCCTCGATTAATCGAGAAGGAGTGGTTGTAGTAAAAATAAATCTCGAGGTTAAACTACTATGTTCCATCATTCTTCTCAAGTATGCTTGGCGTAGATTACCCAGATAATCTGCGTCCTCAATCACTATGATTCTCGATAGTTGTATTTTCCCGTCCCTCTTAGTGTTAAAAGTCTCGCCGCCCGATGGTGGTCCTGGATCGTTTGGCACATCGGCTAAGGATTCGGTAAAGATGTCTAAACTAGTTAATCCCGCCAAAGAACTACTTGACCCGCTTGGCCTTAGAAACTCCTCAAACTTTTTCATTGCACCAGGCATTCTCGAGAGGTCTTTAGCATTGAGGATATGAGTTGTTGCTTTCCACCCCGGACCTAATAATTGTCTCGCCACTAAGCGCATTGCTGCGGTTTTCCCAACCCCGCTGGGGCCTGAAAGAAGTAGGTGCGGAGGGTTAGTTCCTGTTGATGCGGTTTCCAGTGTATCTATGATGCTGTCAGCTAATAGTAAGTCGGAAAATTTAGTCGGGGCTTTTGTCTCTAACCACGACGTCATAAGACAATTTACCGGGCGGCGGTTATTCAATTATCCGCGTTGTCTTCACTCGGCTATAAGTTTCTTAGTACCGGTTCTACGAAGTTTCATGAAAATTCTTGAACCGCACGCTTTACAACTAATTCCATTACGCTCTCTGTGAAACGATTCTATGCTGCCACATACTGCGCATTTGTAATCTACTAGTTCAACCATAGTACTCAACTCAAGCCACCCGACTAGTCTTCCTTTCTTAACCTGTTTGTCGCGAGTTGGATTAATGCGATGCTAAAAAGCAGCATTTTGGGAGGTTTGGCGCCCACTCCGGGAATTGAACCCGGGTCGCAGGAATGACAATCCTGCATGATAACCTCTACACCAAGCGGGCGTGTTCATAGCATCCGGAGCGCAACCGCTATTTAAGCCGCGCCATGTGGGTCGAACGGGGAGTAACTAGATGGCGAAGAAAAAAACCTCGGCTGAAATGGCTCGTGAACAATCTGAACTTGCTAAAGTAGAAGGTATGCTAGGCGATGCTTTTGGCAGTTTAGGCGGCCTTGAACCATCAACTGAAGAAGAGATTTCAACAGAAACTTCTGATGCGGTTATAGATGAAACTGAAAGTGATGGTGTTGAAGTCAGTGAAACATCCGAAGCAAATGATTCAGAAGCCGAAATAGCAACGCCTCCTACTGAAAATGAGGATTCGGATCAACAACAAATCGTTGAAGCGCCGCCAGCGCCTCAGACCGGACCGCCATCAGGGCCTCCTAGTAAAGCGCCTAGCGGACCGCCTTCAGGTCCACCAACAGAAGGGCCAAGCAAGGGACCACCAACAGGACCTCCTAGCAAAGCGCCTAGCAGACCACCTTCAGGTCCACCATCAGCACCGCCAAGCAAAGGGCCACCATCAGGGCCTCCTAGTAAAGCGCCTATCGGACCACCTTCAGATCCACCAACAGAAACGCCAAGCAAGGTACCACCACCAAGACCTCATAGTGAAGCACCCCCCGAACCTACTTCTATTGGGCCAGAAAGTGACGCTCCGGTTGAGACGCCTGACACAGAAGTACCTGAGCAGGTAAATGAGGATAACAACGGCTCTGAAGAGGGCGATTCTAATGAAGTGGCTACTGAGGATAAAAAGTCCGAACTAGAAGAAGATGTCAAGCCTAATGAGGAATCAAATGAACAAGATGATGCTGAACCTATGGAGGCTGAAGCAGAGGAAGTACCTGATGAGAAACTGACCAGCGATGAGGAAAATGATAACGCTGAAAGTGAGGGAGATATTCAACAAAAAGAAGCTGAGATTGCAAGACTTGCTGCAGAAGTAGAACGGCTAAGAAGTTCTATGATTGGAGCTGCTGAAGTGATTGAAGAGTTAGAAAATCCACCTATGCCGCCTATTGTTGAGGAAGATGTGGTAATCGGTGCGCATACTGTTGCTGACATAGCTAGAATGGCTAGGCAATTAGATCGTGATGAACTAGTTAGAGCCTCAATGGGCTCAATTGCAATGCTCCATCCGGAAAGTCCTGAAGTATTAATCTCGACAAAGCACAGCGCAATGTTACCAAGAATGAACGAGAAAGACATCTGTGCGGGTAAATTAGGTGGGAAGACCCCAAGAGGGGCTCCAGAAGATTGGCGAGTCCTAGAAGTGCTACTTGCGTCTGCCAGTTTAGTAACTGGCGGCCCTGCAGCAGTAATACACGCTCATGGACCTTACACAACAGCGGTAAGTTGTGAGCAAGATTTAGTCCTAATGCAGCCAATAGACGAGATTGGCAAAGAGCAAATTGGCAAAATTATCATTGTTGACCCAGACTCCGAAAACCCTGAAGAATTCCTTCGTCAAGTCGCTGAGGCTTTGCAGCAGGGTGGAATGAGATGCGTTGTGGTTAGAGGTAAAGGGTCTTATGCAGTGGGAGCAGATTTGGATCAAGCATGGGCAAATGCCGCAATGCTAGAACATAGTATGAAGATTGTAATGCTAGCCAGGCAAGCTAATCTCAAAGTATGACTGAAACAGGAATTGATAAACGCTGATAAGAACCTCACAACATGAACAAGCGGCCTAAGATTGCTGTGTCTGCATGTCTAGTAGGGCAGAAAGTTAGACACAATGGTGATGCCGCAGAATCTAGAGTATTGACTACAGAGTGGGCCAATTATCTAGAAATATTGCCAATATGTCCTGAAATTGGCATAGGAATGGAAGTGCCAAGGTCAAAACTTAGATTAACAAAAATTGATGGGAAATTAGCCCTGGTAAATCCAAATGGTGGAGAAGAGTTCACCAATAAAATGCTTTCATATGCTGAAATACAGTCAGACCTGCTAGCTTCTGAGGGTATTTGCGGATTTGTTTTTAACAACGATTCGGCAAGCTGCGGATTAGAGTCTGTCAACGTTTATCATGACGATAACCCCACACCAATACAGAACGGGCGGGGCCTATTTGCGATGGTCTTCACTTCGCTTAACCCACACATCCCGGTAATCAATCAATTACGTCTATCCGACCCGCGCCAAGCCGAACATTTCCTTGCCCGAGTGCATTTTCTAAATGAATGGAAAAAAAGTGGGGAAAATGGTTGGGATGCTGGTAAAATTATGCGCTTCCACAACGAGAACAAATTGTTCTTACTTAGCCGAGCACCCCTAATGAAAAGGCTTCTAGGAAGACTAATTGCTACCAGATTTGACGAAGGAACTCATCCTGAGAATGTCGCTTTAGAATACATTACTGAGGCACAAAAAGGACTTCAAACATTGACTAAGAACGGCAGAATTGCCCACACTATGGAGAGAGTTTTTGGCAGGTTCTCTAACCAACTATCTAAGGCTGAAAAGCAAGAAGTCGTCAAATTGATACATGGATTTAGAGAGGGTGTTTTACCAAGATCTGCCCCGCTAGATATGCTTAATCAGTACCTAACAAGATACAACATGGATGATAAGAATCTAAACAGATTCATCACTTCAGTTCCTTTAGAAATGGAATTGATGGCTAATGTTTAGTCAAATTTGTATTTGTATTTTTGATTCCTGTACTCTAGTTGGATAAACTTGGAGATCTTTCTGTTTGGACAGCTTACCAACAACTTTTCCAAACGGAGGGAATAGCGGGAATGGTGCCCATTCAACTAATTCGCCATCGGCAATTTGGTGTGTTGTTTGATGTAATGGACAACGTATACAATCATCCTTGACTTTACCGCCCCAAGCCAGCGGCCATCTCATGTGCCTACACAATGCTTCAGTAGCGAAGTATGCACCTTCATGCATTCCTAGTAGAACCATTTTACCGTTGACTCTGAGCATTTTCTTTTTGCCGTTTTTCAGCTTTGACACCTTTATTGCGTCGTGCCAATTTAATTCCTCAGTTCCTGACATTTGCCATACCTCCATCTAAATTAAGCACTTGGCCGGTGAAATTGTCTGGTGCCTCTGTTAATAACCATCTAATAGAAGTGGCAACTTCTTCTGGTTGATTAATTCGTTTCATTGGAATCATTGATACAGCTGCTTCACGAATAGCATCTGATCTTAAAAATGCGCTGCCAAGTCTTGTTTCGGTTAATCCCGGGGCAACTGCGTTAACTCTAATGTTACGTTGTGCATAAGTGGCTGCTGATGATCTAACCATTGCCTCAATCCCTCCTTTAGCAGCAGCGATAGCTTCGTGATTAACTAATCCCAAACTTCCTGCTACGCTAGAAGTAAAAACCAATCGGCCACCACCAGAACGCAACATTGACTTGCATATCAAAGACAATGACAGAAAGGCACTAGTTAAATTTGTCCGAATAACTTCCTCAAAATCCTCTACCTTGAGGGCATGGGGGGGCTTAACAAGAATTGAGCCTACTAAGTGAGCAGCACCGGCAATGCTTCCGTTACCATTTACTTTAGCGGTCTCTATCGCTGATTGGAGGTCAGCAGAATTCAAAGCATCACCAATAATGACGCTTACGCCACTGTTTGACAAGTGTTCAACTCTGGAGCTGTCGCGGGCTAGAATGGTGACTTGTTTGCCTTGTTCGACTAGTTGTGAGACTAATATTTGTGCAATGTCACTGCTGCCGCCAACCACTAAGTAGGATTCTGTCATGCCGCAATGTCGTTTGGTCAACTTTTATACCCGTGTTTTGAATTAATTCTTTGAATCTCGAGAGATTCTGCATATTTCGACAAAATTTTCAAACATCTCTTTACCGAATTCTGAATCATTGACTTCGGGGTGAAATTGTAACCCGAACCGATCTCCTGCTTCATTTTCCATACCTTGTACCTTGCATGAAGGACTACTGGCAGTAATGAAAAAGCCTTCCGGGACTTCATGCACCTCGTCATTGTGCGATTCCCAAACCGTTTGAGACAGTGAGGTGTTTTGGAAAATTTTGCCTCCTTGGTTTTGTAATTCAATTTCCATTGCACCAAATTCTGGAATAGGTGATTCCCTTGCATCTCCACCGTAATGTCTTGCCATGAATTGATGTCCTGCGCAAATCCCAAGCACTGGTATGTCAAGTTCTAGGTATGCCGCACAGTTGCCTAACTCACCGGTCAAACCAACTCTTGCTGCCCCGCCAGAGAGAATTATCCCATCTAGTTCTCGAAGTTGTTCAACGGGAGTTGTATTGTCGATTATTTTGGTGTCTACCTTGAGATATCGTAACATTCTCCATTCTCTATGGGTCCATTGACCACCATTATCAACGACATCAATAACTAATGGTTTATCGCTCAAGTCATCACCTCACTCTGTGGCATTCTTTCTAGTATGAATAAACGATTGAACGCATAAATAAGTGTAGATTGACCCGGTGACTAGGAGCATCAACATCGAGCCTGAGGCGTAATTAATGCCATCGGACAACACCATGAAGAATCTAGTGCCACCAAGTGCACAAAGTAATCCAAAACTTACTGCAATATGCATCCATAATTTCTTTTTATGTGGTTGAAAGTTGGTCATTAGCCCTGAGATTAACAGAGGTACACCCATTATTGCCGGAATAAACGAGGTGATTGAGTTCGAGCCAGACAGTAACGATACCGCAATACCCCATGCAATAAGTAATCCTCCATACCCAATTGTAAGGTTAGTCATCGATATGCCCATCGGTTTATACTCGTCTGCCATGACTACGCCTCAAACTGAATATCTAAAATGGCTTTGAAACAATTGATGAATGATTGTCTACTGGATTAGGTTGGTCGCCTATGGATTTATCGGATATTCCAGATGGTTGGCCCGGCAATATTTGGCTGGAAGGTAAGACTGTTGTTCACCTACAACCAAACCAAGAGCGCCCAACACATATGCCACGCGGGCCAGCCAAAAAAACCGGCGGTGGCTTTCTTAATCCTGCTATGGCACCTTCTAGAACAAGATCTGTTCTGCTGTTGCAGGATGCCTTAGAGAATAATTGGTTGGCACCTGAAGACAAACCAATTCGAGCCTTTGATGCAATGTGCTCAACGGGAGTAAGGATAAGACGCTGGCGTAATGAAATTCCGCACCTCTTACAAAGCAGATTGAGAATAACCGGTAACGACTTGAATGATTTTGCATTATCATGGGCGGTAAATTCTCACAACACAAATTTACCACAATACACTGAAAATATTGAAATGAATCTAGACCGATATGGCTCTATGGCTCAAAGGATTCCTGTTGAAGGAATTTACTTTCAAAAAATGGACGCTAAATTAGCCATGGCTGATGCTTCCTATCAGTGGATTGACATTGACCCATTTGGCTCACCTGTCGCATTTATTGATTCAGCGATTCAAAGTTTAGCACGTACTGGAGTACTAGAAGTAACTGCCACTGATACTGCAGCATTAACTGGCTCGTCATCCAGTTCGCAAAAGCGCAGATATGCTGCTAGAGGGATTGTCGATGACTATGCCCATGATGATGCAGTAAGGGTTTTGTTGGGACTTATTGCAAAAACTGCTGCTATGCATGACCGGGTTATCAAACCAATAATGGCACTATTTGACGGACACCATGTAAGAGTTAGCGTATTAGTCAAATCGAGTAAAGAAGAAGCCTCTAATTTTCAGGACAGTATCGGCTGGCGCTTACGTTGTGAAGACATACCTTACAAATTTGTGAGATACCCCAATCAAGATCAAGTTGATTCTGCAAGTGGTCCGTTGTGGATTGGGCCGTTGATGGATAAAGAAATAGCAGGTAGAATGACCATTGAGAAAGCTATGGAGACCTGTTTGCCAAATGACCAAGAGATAGAGCTGGTAAAATCAAAGGGGCTAGAATGGAGTGATACTGATACAGAATATGCTGCTAGAGAAATGGCCCGTAGCGTCAAGCACATTGCTCAGGCTGCTGATTTACTGAGTCGAGAACATCTTTTACTAAGCCTAGACGCTATGCCAAGACTTGCTGGGACAAAGGGCACTCCAAAGATGGAGTATATTCTAAATGACCTTGTTAAATTAGGCTACTGCGCCGCTAGATACCCAGATATGGACCCTATGTTTGCCACAGATGCCCCGTTTGACAAAGTATTACAGGTAGTCAGAAAGTATCACAATTAACCAAATGAAGGGTCGATAAAATCATCTTTTTCTTCTGGCGCTGGCAACATTGTAGCAGTATTTTCAAACACGTCTCTCACACTGTTTTCTATCTCTCTAGCGTTCTCTAGTAAGTCTCCGAGTGGTATCTCTAGGCCTGTCAAATCACATACTGCTTCAATGGTTATTGCAGCAGCTCTGGCATCGGGATACATCGGGCTTGCCTCGGCTAGTAGTGCTGTAACGTCTATGCCTAGGCGATCACCTTCGCCAAGTAAAAATCCAGTTATTCCGGCAACTATACCTTGTTGAATTGGTTCTATACCGGCTCTCTTTAGGTCATCTCTAGCAGATTTTGATGAACCCACCCCGTACAACTCACCCTGCTCGAGTTGCTTGTCGTTGGAAGTTACTCCATCGATGATAATCAACTTGTCAAATCCTCCTTTAGTATACCATTCAAGGACCGTTGATGCGAACATAATGTCTTGCTTATCTTGGAATTTTATTTCTGAGGTGAAGACCCCTATGCCGTTACCTTGGTAAACCCTCACTGGATGTTTGGGGATTTCGTCTTGAATTAATGCGACTGCGGGAAAATCTGCATTTAGTACAGTTCCCAACTGATTTAATCTAAGGGTCCGAATTATGTGAGAAGCCGCAATGACTCCGACCATCCCAGCGGTAGTAAATCCAGCAATTGCAATTCCACCAGTAGTTGGGTCTGCTCCGCTCTTTAAGACAAGAGCGTATCCCTTGAACTCGTGTTCTGTCATGCCTACCGATACATGCGTCAAGGCAGGAGTTTGAAAAGACTACTATCAATTTCTCATACAATTATAAGTTCAGTAATTAATTGTAAACAGTTATCAATGTCCGGCTCTTGGGTTTTAATGAGATACTATGTCTGATAAGAGCAAGATTTCGATTCATGTGGGTGAATTCGAATTTGAATATGAAGGTTCTCAAATTGAAGTCGATGAAAAGTTTGCCCAGTTTAAGGAAGAGGGTTTTTGGAATATCATGACCGATAGGCTGCAAGAGGCCAAGGATGTTAACCTCGATGCAAATGCGGTTGTTTCAAAGGAACAAGCTGTATCAGAACGAGGTCTTAAGTTTAGAAATTTAGTTGAGAATTGTAGCCTAGAAGGGAAGCCAGACCGGGTATTAGGGGCGCTTCATTTTCTAAGAGATGTTGAAGGAGTCAAAGATTGTCCGCCTAGAGTAATCAATGACTTATTTGAGGAAGCAAACATCGAGCCACCCGGCAATCTCTCGCTTTACATCAATCGATTAAAGGAAAAACAATTCCTCAATATTGCCAATAAGCACGGCGATAAAAATCGCTTTGCGGAATTAACTGAGCTTGGAAGAAAACATCTAGAAGCCAAAGCCGGAAATTGAGGATTACAAATGGTAATGTCTGGTAACCCCGATGATCCTCGAGATAATACCGGGGAGGAAGGCGTAGTTCTTGATTGGTCATATCAGAATAAAGCTGAAGCATTATTACGTAAAGGGCGTCATCCAGGATCGAATTTCAAACGAGCCATACTTGACAGAGCTGATTTGACAGAAGGAGATTTTTCTAATTGCAATTTTAACAAAGCATCTATGGTAGAGGCTGATTTAATGAAATCGGCATTTGATAATACTGACTTCCGTGGAGCAGATTTACGTAAAGCAAGATTAAACCTGTCCAATTTTAATAATTGTAAATTCAAGGGAGCAGACCTTAGAGGTATCAGGGGAAAATACGCTATTTGGCGTGGCAGTGACTGGTGGAATGCTACTGTAGATGATAGTTTGGCAAAGGCGCTAAAAAAGAAATGGCCAAAACCAAGTGACGAGTGATTTATTCTTCACTTTCGTTAACTTCATTTGGATTAATTAGTTCGACATTGTCCCAGAAATTACCTTTCATGGCTTTACGGGCTCGAGCATTAATCATTGGCAAGGCGGCAAATGCCCCACATACAAACATGCATACCCCGCAAAGATAGACAAATATCTCATAAGTCAATAACAAGGCACCGCTAAGATTTTCGTCTGATGCAAGCTTGATTAATTGACTACCATATACTCCCGAAATCAAGCCTATTGTGGCCCCTGTAGTGGAAATTACGGGACCTGTTTGCTTTAATCTAAACGTATTTATCGAGCCGACAAGAATCAGGGTGCCAGCAATACCAAGACCTATTGCTCTGATGATAAAACCGTTCGAGTCTCTTGCATCATCATGAAATTGTTGATATTGCTCTTCGGTTATTTGCACATCTGATTGGCTATTTGGAGTCTCCAATAATGTCTCCACCTCTTCATTGGAGATATCCTCACTTGAGTGAAGCAGGAAGTCTTGATAAGATTGGAACAAAACCAAAATCGCACCCAAAAATAGTACCACTGCAATTGTCTTTGGGCCCTTTTTATCCTCCTTAATTGGAATCCCGCCCCATACATCTTTAGGGATTGAAGAAGATTTTTGTTCATCTTCCATTATTATTGAGAAATCAAATTGTTTTTCGGTCATACCAACACCTCAAATTAAATGATTAGACAAGCCTTTTGCTAACCAATCTGGAATTTCAGTAGATTCTAAACTGTCCATATCTACACAAACAGTCACCTGTTTGGAGGACCAAAGATGAGTTTCTTCTTGATTGTAAAAATCATATTGCCAAGTACATGATTTAACGCCAACCTTCACAATAGATATCTGGGCGGTAACTACATCACCATATCTTAGAGGATGGATGAAATTTGTTTCAATATTCACCACTGGAAAACCAAGCCTGTATTGTTCAATGATTTGAGGATATGATGTACCGCTCATTTCCTCCCAACACTCTTCAAAAAAGCGGTGTGCTAAATCGTATATTCGAGGATAATATGCTATGTTGGCATTATCTATCATAGGATAGTCAACCCTTCTTTGCAAAGTGACGGCCATATCTGGTCCACCCAGTGCGTAATGATGAATCCTTGTATGTCGAATTTTTTTAACCCGTTGCGCTTATATTGGCCTCTCCAGTCGGTTGGTTTACGGCCCCATAGTGTAGCTTGGATATCACACTGGTTTGCGGAACCAGTAACCCGTGTTCGAATCGCGGCGGGGCCGCCATTTATTCTCAATCATATCTTCCAAGATTTGATTTCCCAACCGTGCTTATTGGCCATATTAGTCATCTTCGGTCCAGGATTTACGGCAATTGGGTTACCCGTGATTTGCATAAACCACGTATCTGCCATAGTGTTTCCATAACCAAAACACGCATCAAGATCATGGCCGTATTCTTTAGCGTCTTGTTGGACTATTGGTACTTTGCCTTTTCTTCTTGGCACACTCCAACCTCTTTCGGAACCTGACATTATACCATTTCGGGCATCTGGACCACAGCCATAGACTGCATCCATTCCAAGTACTCCTGCCATGGCTTCTGCCATGGGGGCAATGGTTGCAGTGACTAGAACTAAACGGTGTCCTTGATTTCGATGCCAGGCTAAGCAATCCCAAGCCTCTTGCGGGATTTTTGCCTTAAGTTGGTTTACTGCGAGCGTTGTAGAATAATTTTCTAACACTGTCCAAGATGCGAGCGAAAAGTGACCTCGGTTCCTTGCTGCATCGTATAATGAACGCCCGCGCAACAAATTGCCAACCAGTCCAAGCGTCCACATCACTGTTCCTATCGGAATTCTCCATGGCCGCTTTTTAGCTAGATGGGCAGTCAAGGTTTTTTCGCTAGATGAATCTAGTAATGTCCCATCAAGGTCAAAATATGCTGCAACTTGACCACTCATTGGCTCTGCGTTGCAACTATCATACATGAGGGAAACGGCTGATTTTGATTTTAATTGGCCTTTTCTTCACTAAACCTTGAGCGGTCACCGTAAACTCTCCTGCCAGCACGATGATCTTGCCACCATGCTAATTTCTCTCCTAGGTTTCGTGAAATAAAGAAACCGACTTTTCTTGGAGTGAGTCCGTGATTACGCATTGACTTCTCGTGTGATAGATTAGCTACAATAGATTGCGCAGAACATCCGTGGTTGGCGGTGACGAAGTTAATTATCTCCTGTTTCAATCTTTCAAATCTGGCTTTCTTCTGGGTACCTGAGCCGCCCCTATTATGTTTCATAATAGGAAATAATCAAGTGAACCCATATCAAAGATATGGTGGTAATCCCAATAAGATAACTCACTGGAAATTTACTGGTTGTATTGTTTTCCAACTTGCTGTAGCAAGTTTCTTGGCTTTTCCATCAGCAATTATTGGATTAATTGTTTGAAGTTTACCATGCATTCCATGGACTTGGAATTTAACCTTTAATTCTGCAACTCTATCGCGCTGTAGAGTCTCTATTTGTTCATCTGTTAGGTCCACAGAAGCAAGTTCTTTACCAGTATTGATATCTGAAATCGTGAATTGATTTTCGGATACCGAAAGAGAAGGTCTGAACTCCCAGTCGTCGGGATGAATCATCCATACCGACACATCAACAGACAGTGTGTCTTTGATTTTTACTTTACTAATCTCTACGGTGTCTACCATGCTGTTCAAACCTCCCGAATAGATAGTTGTTGATTATTGTTTCATCTTCAGTTGAATCAGACTGCAACCTCAGTAAGAACTGGTATTTGGATTTCAATAACTACTTGTAATGTCCAGTCGTTTCCAGGGTCCGGGTCTGGGAAGCCCTCTATTAGCGGATCTGGATCGGCTTGTTGAGCAAAGATAGTCCACTCCCATTCACCCTGTGCAGTTCTAAAACCGGGTTTATCCAGAAGTAACGCGAGTACATCTTCTGCGGAGTCAGCGGTATATGTGCCGTCTTCACCTGTTGGATTTATTGCATAACGGTCCATTTCGGCTTTCGAGGTCTCATTAGCTGTGATGTTGCCACCTTGGGTTTTTGCTGATTTTGAATAACCGTCATTTGGAATTGATAATTCTAAGGTGAAATTGTCTTGCGGGCCTAGTTCTTGATCTAGTTCTAACACTGCATAGAAGGCGAGGATGCGTCCTTCAACTCCAGGATTAATACTTTCTTCCCATGAGGCCCCCTGGTCAAGATAGCCATCTCTATCCATGGTTATTTCCTTGGTCTTCCACTCAACTTCGAAGGTTCGAGTGGAAATTTCAATCTCAAAAGATCGGTAATCAGTTGCTCCATCACCATCAGATACCGTCACGCTGCCTCGCTTGGTGCCCGAGTTGTTGGTCGGTAGCAAGACGGTTGCAGTAATGGCATCGGCATCGTTTCGATTATCACCATCTTTATTGCTATCAACAGACCAATCTAAATCCCAAGAATACATCAATTCTTTACCCTCTGGGTCGAAACTGCCTGAGGCGTCAAGCAGTGCTGATTCCCCGGCTTTTATGCTGCCTGGGATTGTCAGATTTAGTACAGGTGCCCCATTTACTACAATTGTCGAGGAGACTTGGTCTTCACCACCAACGCTATTTTTTACTGTTAAGGTGACGGTATAAACTCCGAATCGATCATAGGTAAAAGAGGTGAAACCAACCACCGTATCTGAGGTTTGACCATTGCCAAAATCCCATTCAAAATCAGTGATAACTCCTTCAACTGCATCAGAATCTCTTGCGTCCAAAGTTATGGTCTCACCTTCTTGGATAAACAGGGGATAGGCTTGTAATTCTGCCCTTGGATTAACTGCAGATTCTAAATCTATGCAGCCGGCTAGTATGGTAGAACATAGCATCAAGGCAGACATTGCTAATGACTTCATCGTTAGCCCGCCCCTCATAGGGGTTAGGAAAGACTTCCCCCTTCTAATAGTATGCATTAATCCAGTAACTTGTGCATCAAAACTAAAGCCTTGAGAAAATGCCGTTAGAATTCAACTTCTTCTGGAATATCGCCAATTATTTGTGCATCAGCAAGATGTTCCACAATCTCGTCTAGATTTTCATGCTGCACCACATTTACCTCAGTGTGGCTGACTAATTTTTCGTCATCTACTAGTTGGTTAAGATCCACTTCGCCGACATCATACTCTGATACTAGGATTGCTTCAGGAACTACGTAGACTTCGTCATCCCCATTTAGGTCGGCTAGCAGGTCATTAGCGATGCCTTCTGCCATGGCAAGAAACTTTTGTTGATCTTCTTGGGATTCTTCATCATGGTCAACAATCTCCTCTCCAGTATCTTCTTCTGGTTCAAACAAAGCGCGCACTTTGTCCTTGAGGCTCATATCTCACGTGATAAGTTGGTAGCATTTTAGTTTTGTATTCAAATGGTCATCGCGAGGTTCAATAGGTATCGGCTATTGCTCAAATCTATGGGTCATGAATTCCTCGCTGGAGAAACTGTTTTGGCCTTCGATTTGGAAACCACCGGAATTTCAACAAATAATGATCGAATTGTTCAAATCGCACTAGTAGGTTCAGATTCATTAGGCGAACCAGTAAATTATGAACATCTAATTAATCCTCGACGAGCAATTCCCAGTGGAGCTAGTGGTGTTCATGGGATTTTTGATAGCGATGTTAAGGGACTCCCTGATTTCTCAAATTATGCAGATAAAATCCACGAGATGATGGAAGGAGCGGTAATAGTTGGACATAATGTTCGTAAGTTCGATATGCCGATGCTGGATAATGAATTCCGACGGATTGGCAAGCTCCCCCCTCGCCCAAAAGCAGTAATGGATACACTAGAAATTGTTCGAAGAGTAAAAATGCCACGCCCGCACAATTTAGGAAGTCTATGCCGCAGACATGGTATTTCTCTAGAAAATGCACATACTGCTGCTGCTGATGCTGCTGCCTCTTTACTGCTGTTTTGGCGTCTTACTGTTGACCATTCGCCGATGTTTAGAAGCACCTTAAAAGAAGTTGAAAGATGGTTGATTCATGGCAAAACTGCAAATGATGACTCGGCCTTAGGCAGGGGAATGAATGACTTAGAAATGTTAGATTCATTAGGTAAAATTCGCATCGATGATGGCCACTATATCATCGCTTTTGGACGCCATCGTGGCCGTCACCTTTTAGAAGTGAAAAAGATTGACCCACGATATATAAATTGGTTATTATCACCATCTGGTATCGAGGACGATGATGCGAGAATTAAATTGAAAGAATACCTATCTTGAAGACGGTCTAGTGTATTCAACACCATCAGGGATTGGGCTCCAAGGTAGTACGTCACACCAATGACCTACACGCCAAGAATTGCGATTAGTCATCACGGAACCCAAGAATATCGGGCCTTGATGGCCTGTTTCTAATAACTCTTCTAACGCTTCTTTCCCGCGATTATCGAAATTTACTCCCGTTCGAATACCGGTTGGAATCACACTACCAGAGTCATCTCTTGGTTCACATAACTCAACAATTGCCGAGCCTGATAACTTTTCATAATTATGTAACAATACCACTGAGTCGGAGAAATCTCCTTTGTGCAGAGTGTTGGTTTCATGCCGCCACTTCCACCAATGTGGACACCAAGCTTTCCAATCGCAAAATCCTCCACATGAATCATCTCCTATATTTGCCTCAAGGGGTATTTTTGTTGGCGTTGTTGCCTCCCATGCAGCATATGCATCTTCAAGAACATCATCACCGATAGCAACCCACTTTGATGAGTCTGCAGTATACCAGCCTTCAGTTCTGATTGGTGGACCGTTTGGGTTGTTGTCTCTAATTATGTCCCGATAGAGACGCAACTGCCGATTTACTTCGGTTTTCAACTCATCCTTTGGCGCCTTGCCCGTCTTTAAATCGGCGACTAACCAGCCGACCATTTTTCCAGAAGAGTCTACATCAGCCATCAATAAGTCTAGTCTACCCATCAACTTACCATTTTCAGTCTTTAATTCCCCCTCTACTGCAATAGCCATCGATTGGATTTTCCTCCACAATGCACCGGTGATTTTTTCGTGGTCTAGGCCGTTTATTCCGACATGGTCAAGTAACATCCTAATCGCGCCTTTTTGGTGCTTTATCGCCTCTTTCCATTTCTCATCTTTCCATTGTGGGCGTCTTGGTGTTGCATGAAATACTGCTTTTTCTTCCTCCCACCGGTTTTTCAGCAATCTTAATCCTTCGGTGGGCAACCATCCGTCTTCTGAATTACCAATCTGAGAATAATCTTCCTGTAATAAGTCCTCAACTGAAGCATGTACTGCTGTACCTAAAGATGCAGCCATTCCGGCTTTTCTGGGCAGCCTTTGCTTACTTAGCCAAAACATACGAGGGCAGGTTTCGAAACGATTCCAAGATGATGGAGAAATCATGTGCGAAACTTCTGTACTCTCACCTGCCATGGTTGATGGTGGCAATCAAACAACATCAAACCACCGACAACAACACAAAAGGGAAGCGTTCATACATCGAGAACCGATAGGTTACTCTATGGAAGGACCTAGCGTTAGGATAAATGCAGAAGTATCAACTGAAAATGCACTAGTTGTCGCTTGTTTCCCAAGTGTGGGAATGGTATCAAGTGTTGTTGCTCATTTTCTTATCGAACATCTAGAACTGGAATTCATTGGCGGAGTAATTGACCCAAGGCTACCTGCGTTAACATTGGTCGACAAAGGCGTCCCATTACCACCGATTAGAGCTTATGCCGGTAAACCGAAATGTACTATTGAAGGATGTGATCAAGTAATTCTACTCATGAGTGAACTGGTAGTACCTGAAGCACTAGCACACGACATTGTGTGGGCTATGTTTGAATGGTCAAAAGAGCAAAATATTGTTGCAGGAGTGGTTATCGATGCATTTGCCAAATCTGGAATGAAAGGCAACTTGAATGGTTCTGAACCGGTGGTAGATTATGAAGACACGGAAGGAATTGATGTAGTTGGAATTGGAGCTAATGAGAAAAGTAGAAAGCGCTTAGAAGATATGAAAGTTCCACTGTTACAACAAGGGGTAATCAAGGGAATTAATGCCTCAATACTTGGAGAGGCTAGACGTAGAGGTCTTGATTTGATGTCAATAATGGTCGAAGCCGACCCTCGCTTCCCAGATGCTAGAGCTGCAGCAACACTGATTGAAAATCTAAACAATTTATTGCCTTCAATCGATTTACCTCACCAACCGCTTATCGAAGAAGCAGAATTCCTCGAAGCCCAATTGCAATCTATGATGGATGGAGCGAACATCGCGAATGAACCTAAAGCAGGTAATTCAATGCTCTACGGCTGAAGGTTTTTGTAAATTAATCACGGCAACTATTGCCGATACAACGCCTGCTACTAGGATAATTGCGCTTACCCAAGTTGGCATCAAGAATATTGTGTCAACAGGTAAACTAAGGAAATCTAAAACCGATTCCCCGCGTGAAAATTTTCCACCTGATGATGCGGTCATGAGCATGAAACCGCTTGCTGCTAAGCCTGCTGCTGATTGTATTAATGAACTTGACTTACTAGCCCATAGTTGATTTCCCGCTTTAGTTCTAGTGAACAAAACCGCTATAGCCAATCCGGTAGCAATCATCGAAAAAAACATCTTGTTAACGAGTAGTGGAGATGATAGGTCGGATGTCGGCGATGAAGATATGCCAGAAAAGATGGCAAATGGTGTTGCTAATAATCCAAAACCTAATGCAAAGTGACCAGCATAATCTGTTACTAATGAGGCTTTTTCGGATTCAAACACCCCAAAAGATTGGATTGCTAGAACAAGAAAACAAATTCCCGCCATAGCAAATGATCCAACTACTAACTCGGTAGTGATGACGTGGAACGTGGCTGAAGATATCATTTCAAGTCCTCCAAATATTCGTGCCCGTACCATTTCCATTGTTCCGTTGTCCAACCATTAGGCAACCCCCCTTCGGGCAACGGCGGTGTACTGCCAACTGAATTCTCTTGCTTTGGCAGAAGATTTGTTTGGTCGATTTCCGTTGGTAAATCTTCTTGATTATTCAGATAACGAGATTGTAGTGTTAATATCAAGCTAAGGAAGAATATGCAGAAGGCTAATGATTGGAGATAAACTTGTAATTGATTGACCTCTAATGCAGGCTCTTGAGCCGCTATTCTAAACCAAGGAGTGATTTGAGTTGGCCCGTCCCCATCCATTACAGCACGCCATTCTATTATTGATGGTTGAAGTGCTGGAGGTAACTCAAACTCCCAAGAATTGTTGTCAACTAGGGTTGCGTTTATGCTATTAGAAGGTCGGTCGACTAATCGCCATTCTATTGCTAGTTGATCAACATCGCTAGTAGCAACTGATACTGTTGTTTGCTGACCTAAATCTCGACTGATAATTGGACTATATTCGCTTGAAAGTCTTGGCAGATTATCGGGAACTGGTAAGACATCGATGTTAAGCCCTGAGCTGATAGCGAAATAAGGAGTATTTTGTCCACCATGATGGATTGATAGATAAAAAGTAGTTGACTCTATGACTGTTGGTTTTAGCGTCCATGAAATTGTGTAGGCTTCATCAAGCGAAGAACCTCCAATTTCCACATAATTGTTATCTCCACCATTGACGTCAGAGATTACCTTCCAACCGCCGTCTTCGGGTAAGTCGCTGTGCCCAGTCACGTCGGTTAGTAAAAACAAGCCAATAGCATCAGAGGATGAGAACTGAATACCACTAACTGAGGCGGTGATGGACACTGGTAAACCAAAATATACATCACTGTCAATACTCAACTCTAACAAAGCTGGAGAAGTTTGGTTTTGTGAAGCATCGCCGTGACAAGCGCCCCCGCACTGCATGTCAAAATCACCATCACCTACTCCACCAGGATTAGCACCTCCTAGAGAAGTAAAAGCAAGCAATATAACAAGAGATAGAACAATAATGATTCTATTCAGTTCTAGTCCCTCCTTTGTAGCAACCCTAGGGTTGTGATTAGTATGCTGACTGCCAAGAATAAAACTCCAAGATAAAAGCCACCTGTTTCAGATAATCCGCTAGCAGACTCGACGGTCGTGTCGACTTCGAAATCCGAAATAGTCATAGAGCCTGCAACTAATTGTTGACCATCAATTACCGGAATCACTGTGTAATTTGTTGAACCTGCAACAGTTGGACTATCACTAAATTTCAATTCATTAGTCTCATCAATTTGAAAATTGTTACGCAGCACCAAAAACGTAGCCTGCTCACCATCCCATTGCCAATTTAAGTCGACTTCCCCGTCATCATTTTGCGCGGTAAGTGCAGATATAGTCGGCCCTTGTGTTGTTTGTATCGACCGTGTAGCAGTGGCAGTACTTCCTAAATCGTCTTCAACCGTAAGAGATATGCTAGTTGTGCCGGTGGTAATAATCGAAATAATCTCTCCTTCACTTGACATTGAGTTACCGAAATTATCATCCCATTGCCAATAATAGTTTGAGATAATTCCGTCTAAATCATATGATTGTGTTGCATTAATTACGACTAATTCTCCAGACCAAAGGTTGGTGGACTCTATGTTTATATTTGCTACTGGTTCGGCATTATCGACATTAATTTGCCATGCCTCGACTTGCGGCTGTGCCTCGCCATCATCGAAGGTTATCTGACATGTCCATGATTGTCCAGCACCAAAATACTGCGCAGCAACAAATGTTAAGTTGTCCAATGATCCTTCTCTAAAGCCGTTCCTTAGCCAGGAAATTTGGAAATTTATCTGATCATTATCTACATCGGTAAATTCTGGAAGGATGGTTAGGCCCAATGCTTGATTATCAACAAAAGAGATATTCTCGGGCATCTCTTCAATCATCACTGATGGATTAGAATTTTTAATTAATATTGATGAATGTAATGGATCAATACTGAGGTCTGTACCATCATTTCCGTAGACTAACACAGTCCAATTTTCGCCTTTGTTGGTAAGTGATGAGGGTATAGTATTTTGATCTGACAAGTCAGTTTGCTCGACACTGTCCTTATACCAAATAATTGTTGGAAGTGCCATTGCATCATCGTCAAAGTCGCTGTAAGCATATGTGAAACTTAGTGAATCATTGGTGTATGAATTAGTAGGAGCTAATTGGAGGTCACTGATGACCGGTGCTGAATTCATTATTGTAACATCAACTGAAGACCAAGCTGACCAATCAATTCCATCGCTAACCCTAACCGAAGCCGACCAAATCTGGTCTCTTTGGGTTGCTGAGGACTGGACTATTGTAGATGATTCAACAGTCAAAATATTGTCCATACGCCATTCTATTTCTGTAGCAATGATTTGGTCGCCATCTAAATCTTGAGTATTATATGTCAAAAACAGATCATTCAATGTTGTTGGCAGAGAAGGGGAAATCGTTGGAGAGGTTACTTCTGGAGGATTGTTAGGCTGTATTACTTGACCAATGGTTATGATTTGTGAAGACCTAGATTCAATATCTTCTCCATCAGATGCTGTGACTTCTACTCGCCATTCATCACCTTCACGCGTGGCAATTGATGGCACAGTTGTATCATTGTTGAACTCTGTAACAAGTACTCCATCTAGATACCAGTGAATCTCAATAGTCACCATATCTTGATCATCATCCGATACGCTGTACGAGACTGCCAAGTCTTCAGATTCATCTGGCGAAGATGGGGTTATTTCTGGAGTGGCCAAAGAGGGTGGAGTATTTTCAATTGTTACAGTATTACTGGTTTGTAAGGCCCCGTAGTCAACCCCGTCACTAGGACGAACTGTGGCATACCAATCTTGTCCTTTTGTTGTTTGACTTGGCGGTATAGTCAAACCCGTGATTGTCCCTGAAGGTAATGCTTGAGAATCACGATACCAAGTTATTTCACTACCAGATTGGGGGTCATTGTCAGGATCGCTATATGTGTAACTAAGTGTCAGAGACTCTGCAGTTTTTGCATCAGTTGGAGATAGCATGACGTTTGACGCAGATGGAGGATTATTGACTGGTATATTTTCAGGGACTGGAACAACATCAGTAATCCAACGATCACCACTATTTTGACTATTACCGTTGGTGGTCATTCCCGCCACCTCAAAATTGACAGTACCCGCACCTGCTGCTGGTGAAGTCCACTCAAAACTCCAAGAACGGTAACTGCTGCCTGTAATACTATGAGTTGCACTATTGCCTTGGCTATTTACATTGACTAACATCAATCCAAATCCAGTGCTTAGAGTGCCCTTATCAACTTCTAATGAAAATCCGCCACTAGAACCGGAGACGCCCCCACTAACCGAAACTGTTACTTGATACAATTTGTTTACATCATAAGAGGTTGGTAAGCCGGAAATCGATACACTAGCAGGGCTAGTTCCAGATTGCGAATGACAATTACAACCCGATGCTTGGTTGTAAACTCCTCCCTCATAACCTTGGATTGCTGGGACCAGTAACAGTATTGACACCATCATAATGGCAACGATTACTTTACGCTGACCCATAAGGCGACTATTTCGTCGAACTATTGAACATTTACTGATGGATGCATAAACAAATAGCCATTAAAAGTCGAGTAGAGACTTTTGGGCTTGTGTTTTTTGAGAGGATTTTGTCGAATCATTTGATTCACTTGATGGTTCTGAACCATTGACCGCTTGATTCAACGAAGCTTCATCCCAAACGGCGATACCCAAATTAACAGCTTTAGTTAATTTAGTCCCTGCATTTTCACCGGCAATCAAAACATCAAGTTTGGTAGAAATTGAGCCAACAACCTTGCCGCCTGCGGCTTTTACCATTAATTGGATAACCTTACGTGGTTGAGTTAACGTACCAGTAATACAGAATGTCATACCCTCAAATTTACCATTGGACACAGAGACTGGTTCCTCGTCCAGTACTAAATGGTCTGACAACTCAAGAATTAGAACTCGTCGAAGTTCCAAGCCATCTCGAACCTGTATGGCAACCTTTTCGCCAATTCCATCATGCTCACAAAGGCCTCGAATGGCAATATTTGATTTGTGTGGTTTGCCACTTTGATCAAGTTCTGGACCATAATTATCGTCACCCAATTCTGCATGGGCTCCACCTAACCAGTCAAACATTCCCTCAAGGTTCTTGACATGACTGGCAAATAGGGAGGCCAGTTCTGGCCCAATACCTGGAAGGCCAAGAGCATGAATGAATTTGCCTAGCGTCATTTGTTTAGTTCGAGTTAATTCAGACAACACATTCTGTGCAGACTTCTGCCCCATCCGTTCAAGACTAGTCAAATCTTGATTGGTTAATTTATAGAGTCCTGAAATAGAGGAGATCATTTCTGCATCGAGTAACTGTTCAACTAACTTCTCACCAATACCATCCATCTCTAAGGCCCTGCACCAATAGAGTATTGACCGACTTGTTCGAGCCTCACATAACATATTGTAGCATTTTAGAAAAGCCCCTTCGACAACTAGACTATAGTCACATGAAGGACAAATTTTGGGGATGGTGATTTCACACTCATCGGGAAGTTCATGGGCAAATAGCGTGCCGTCAGCATGGTGACGGTCTGCTAGGTCTTCCTGTTTGGCTCTACCAAGACTATGTTCAATTTTAGGGATCACATCTCCACGCCGAACAATTAGAATCTTATCACCGATTTTCACTCCCAACCTTGCAACTTCGCCGGGGTTGTGCAGAGTTGTGTTTTCTACGGTCACTCCACCAACGCTCTGTGGGGCAATTCTAGCCACTGGAGTCACATTACCGGTTCTGCCGGTTTGCCAATCTACACTAAGCAGTACAGAAGTTGCTTCTTCTGGTGGAAATTTCCATGCTAATGCCCAACGAGGATGATGGGCAGTCATGCCGAGGTTCTCGCGTTGCTGTAAATCATCGAGTTTGAAGACTATGCCGTCTATTTCAAACTCAAAATCACTCCGTTTGGCAGACCATTCTGTTGTATGTTCAATCATTCCAACTTGTGGCGAGTCTGATTCAAAAACGGTCCAAGGTGCAGGCTCTATCCCGGCTTTCTGCAACCAAGTTAACAATTCACTATCGTGCTTTGCAGTGGGCGCCTCATTGACGAATTTGACATCATAGGCGCAAAATACCAAATCTGCGGCCTCAGCCTTACCGTCGCCGTGTTTTTGGCGCAGCGCGCCTGAGCATAGATTGCGCGGGTTTGGCGAGACATGACGGTATTTTTCCTCGAATATCGCTAGCGGCATAACTACTTCACCGCGCACGTGGCAATCCGCAGCAACGTTCAGTCGTAATGGAATATTAGCAACTAACTTGGCATTTAAGGTAACATCTTCGCCTTTTTCTCCACTACCTCTTGTTGCTGCACGGTGCAGGTTACCGGCAACATACTCTAACGACAGTGCAGAACCATCTAATTTAGGTTGAGCAAGGTATCGCTTGCCGCCAAATGTTGACTGGGTTACAAAATGGGTTATGTCATCATCTGTAGTGCCCTTATCTAGGGATCTCATTGGAAACATATGTTCTACTTTTTCTGTACCGGGCAGCGGTTCTGGGCCAACCTCATGCAAAACAGAATTGTCAGGATCTAATAATTTCAATTCATCCCATAGCTTATCAAAATCAGCGTCTGAAATCTCTGGAGCTGAATGGTTATAGTACAATTCTCGATGATAGCGAACTGCCGCAGAGAGTTCCTCGATTCTCTGTTTGTCGGCCATGGTTATGCACCTAAGTCATAGGCTTTGAATATCACGAAAATTGTAATCCAAGCAGTTGTACATCTGCCAATGGACAACGAGTCATTACTGCCTTTGACATTATCCTTAAGTGTATTTCAGCAACTACAGCAATAGTTGAGGAAAACATGTGCCCTGCATGTACTGTATTGCCGTCGTCTGACCAGCAACAGTGAATATGAGTGAAGGGTTTTCCGTCTTGTGTTCGAGCGATATTACCGGATAGACTGACTAATTCTGAAGGATTCTCAAGTTGCCTCTTGATGTATATCCCTTCGTTGTTCATGTACCCATAGCTATTGTCACGCGTCCGTCCAATACCACTGGTAATTGCTGCAGCATTGAAGCCAACCTCCTGTGCAAGCTTCTGTAAAGAGGCGTGAATTTCCTCTCCGGGATCAATTCTTACCAGCAGGTCTTCATCGCTTCTAGTCCATTCCATGGTTTTCCCAATAGAATTCGCCTATTGGTCATAACGGTCATTCCTGTTCTAGACTTTTTTGGTAAACCGTCGCCATAAACTGCTTAGCCTGTTCCAAATCATGGTATTTTCCGCCAACTGGAAGTGGGCCAAAAACCCCCCATCCCTTGCGAAGTAGCATAATCCGGCGCTTAGGTTGTCGCTTAGATAAACGTAATTTTTTCCATTCATATCTTTGACCATCGGCAAATAAATGAGTAGATGTAACTGCATAACGTTTTGGAATTAGCAGATAAATGATGTGCAAGGATAACAATATATCCCAAATTATGCCATAAATAATCGGGGTGTTTGATAATGAGATTAGAGCCCAAGGCAAACTCATCATCGCAGCCATGGAAAACAGGTTACCCCACTGACGAATTACTTCTTGGGGCCCTTCACTAGCCCAAGCAAAGCCGCCATTGGGCAAATCACCTAGTGTTGGTATGTCGCGTTTCTGCTTGGTTAACCAAAACGCGTCCCATAATACAATTGCAGCAAGTACCCCAATGACAAAAGTAGCGAATGTATCTGATGATGGAAAATCGATTATTGTCATCTAAATCACTGATTCGTACCTTTCTTCATTCGGCCTAAGAACAGTACAACGGCTACTGCGCATAACACTAACAGAATCAAAGTCATTAGGTCAAAGGTACCATCCTTGCTAGATTCCCCCTCAAGAACATCCGGTACACCATCCCCATCATCATCTTGGTCTTCGAATAAATCAGTGGTTTTCCCATCCGGGCAATTGATGTTATCTGGGGACCCGTCGTTATCAGTATCTTGCCAAGCACATGGGTCTTTAGGCCACTTGTCACGGGTGTCAATAAACCCATCATTATCATCATCATCATCGTAAACATCAGGGCCACAAGAACGGCTGTTGGCAAGATCAAACCAATTGCTTTCATCACATGATGAAATTAAATCTTGGTCTGAATCAAGTAATTTCACATTCAAGGAGAATAATTGTTCGGACCAAGCCCCTAACGTATCTGTTACTTTGACTTGAAGTAGGTGATCTCCTGGGGAAGTTATAGTCATTAGATGAGTTGAATTATTGGAGGTGAAACTGTAAATCTGAGTCCCTCCATCATCAAATATTGTCCATGTGTAATTTAATTCCGTGGAGAGATCTAAGTCATCTGTTGCAGAAATAATTGAAGAAAATTCAGTCTGTTGCATGATTATGCTGGTTGAATTAGGCGAGATTATGGTAAATTGTGGGGGATTATTAGTTGACAATTCAAAACTTATTGTTGGGGATAGTTCCTCAAGGGTATTCACCTCTAGAGTTTGGATTGGATGCCCTATTGAGGCTGCTTCAACTATTAGTGAAACTAGTGATTTTTCACTGCCTGATGCGTCGGCGATAAATGTCAAAATATTGATTGATGGAGATTGGCCGCTTGCCAATGAAGTGATTTTGGAGCCATCAGAATAGTGAGATACTACAGAATAATCTCCTGCTTTTACCGTATTATCAAATTGTGAAACAAAGGTAACTGTTTCAAACAATTCAACTATTGCCTCATTCCAGAGTGAGATGTTTTGCTTAATGTCAAACACACTATCATACACTTGTAGACTTGTCGCACCGCTAAACTCTATCACTCCAAGTATTGATGTTTGCGATATTGAAAGGGGATAATTTTCTACAGAGATAGCCGTTGAGCAATCGATAGTTGAATCTTCAATAGACATTCTAGATACTGCGGCGACATCATCAGCATGCAGGTCAATTCCAACATTATAGCCGGTAATTTTGATATTTGACAACGCGATATTATTCGAAAACCTCCCATGATGGCTAATCAATCCAGTTCCAATTCCTTCCCCATGAAGAGTGATATCAGACAATGTGCCTGAGCTGTAATCAAAATCAATTGCTGGCGCACCGGTTAATTCGACGTTGTGGATATTCAGTGCCCGATTATTTGAACCGGCTATTGCAGGAGATTGGCCAGCTTTGCCTGTGATGTTTTTCACTATGAATTCCTCATTGATATAATCTAATTTTAACAAACTTCCAACGCCATCGAAGTCTGTACCAAGTAATCCGGTTAATTCACCAGTCACACCGGTTAACAACAAGCCGTTAGATGACCCACTACCCACCGTAATATTACTGATTGCAAGATTTGTTTGTTCCGCCCTAATAGCAGGCCCACCACATCGCTCTAATGTGACATCTACAAGCGTTAAAGTGGCCGCAGTTTGATCTGCCTCTATACAACCGCTACCTGCATCACTAAGTTGAGAATTGGCTAGGCTAAAAGATGCATTCGAGGTTGATGAAAAACTAATCAGTGGGTCAGTTGAAAGTGAACGAGCAAACACAATGTCTTGGCCAATAAAGGCCCCGGATTTGAATATTGAGAGGGCAGGAGATGCTTCAAAAACATTTGTGCTGACTAAATCTATCATGGAAAATTCTGAATCTCCAAGAATAAAGCCAGCCCAACGATCGCCTAAACCCGTAGATGATATTGTCGCTTGATTGCCTCTTAGTACTCCATCCACAGTTATGCTAACGCCATCTGCCGCCCTTAACACAACACCACTAGAAATGGTTAATGAACGACCTAGCGGAACAATCAAGTTACTATCAAGGTAATATGGACTCCAGACTGAGTCGAGTATAACATTACCAGAATTAATCTGGTTTGCATCGATGTTTGATACAATAAACTGGTGAGCTTTTGGCTTACTGGTATCCCAAGAAATAATCTCGTTATAGCTGTTGTAAGACATTACGACCGTTTCAACTGAACCAGAATAGTCCTGTTGGTTGTCAACTAGGCGGGCAATTGCTTGAATTGTCACTTCTCCAGATTGATCAGTTGAATAGGATACACCTTGGTAATCAATCAAAGCATTGGCCAATGGGTTGCCCCGATCGATAACCGATATCTGAAGAGATGAGGTGATATTTAGTGAGGAAGAGGCTGGAATTATCGCTTGACCGTTAATCTCACCGTTATTGATTAGTAAGTGGCAATTTGGGGACAATGATAAATCAAGTTTGAAGATAATGCGATCTATCTCCAAATCTCCATCACAAGACCAAGACACATTAGCATTGATAGTTGTTGGGAATTGGCTGTCTAATGCAGAAATATAGCCGGCGTCACTAATGCCAATGGTATCAGCAGTAATTATTGCATTTGTTCCCATTATACTGGCATTGTCACTTATTGAGATTGTTGAACCGGTTTGCAAAATAAGCTCAGTATTATCAATTATAAGTACCGCGTTATCTTCTAAAATCAAGTTACCAGTAAGTTCTTGCAGCCCGGCATTAGATTGTATGGTAATTGAGTTGTTTGAAGAAATGACCCAATCTCCTGATGGAATTACTGGAACTTGAATCGATTGACCCTCTATGCCTCCATTCAATAATTTACTAACCCCGGTTCCATAAATGCTAGCAGTTACTACGGAGCCGTCAGAGAATAAAGGAACTGAAACCTCGCCGTTTTCATCACTCGCCAATTCAAATGTATTTACGGTAACTTCCGCTTGAATCGGATTACTTGACATATCAGTAATTTCTATTGTTGTCGGTAAAAGTTCTTTGTTGATGGCAGTACTAATTACTAAATTAGCCGTTGACCCATAGTAAAATGCACCTTGCCCAGAAGCATCGCTGAAAGCCGGATTGGAATTTACTACAGTCAAATCGAGTACGTATGCTGCAGAAAATTCCTCAACCTCTAACGGCATATCATGTAATTCGGCGACCCAATGGTAAATTGTGGATTGCGAATCATGGCCCATTAGCAACCCTTTATTTTGGAATTTTGTCTCTAGTTGGTTTACCACCAAGTCTCCTTTGACTAATTCAACCCCATGACTTTGACCGCCTATGGCCGCAATATGTTGTGCAGATAGATCGCTTTCTTGAACTAATATTCCTGTTGAAAAGTTATCTGCTTGAAGATTCAATGCAGTTATTGTAGCGTACCATGCCTTACAACCGATAGAATTGTAATCGCCTGAATCATAAGATTTTGACGTGCTCAAATTCTCCCAATTATGATTGCCTCCAATAATATCGGCGGCAATTGATTGACGACTTGTTGTTGAAGAAAACACATTGCCAATAATTTCAGTATTGGTATCTCTGGTTATTATTCCAGCTTCCTGTGATGAAAAAGAAGAATTGTTGATGGTTAAGTGGCCTTGTTGTGAAGAACGTAATGCATATTGTTGCCCATGCACTGAAGAAGAAATAACATGGTGATTGCCTAAACCAGTTAACAAAATACCATACTTAGCATCAGATATAGTAACGCTCTCAATACTGCAGTTACCGTCACAGTCTTGTTCGATTACCGGAAGGCTTAGGTCACCCATCCCGCTAAAATTAATATTACTAATTCGAGCCCCTGTGGCGCTATTTGATTTTAGCAATTGGTTGCCATTTGCTTGCACGTCATCAAGGTTAAAGTCATCAGCATTAGATAAATCAGCAAGTAGTGAAATGTCGTTTGCCTGAATTCCACTGGCTTGGAAACTAACACCGGAATTTGTTGCCAATCCTACTGAAACTGCTGACATGGTTAGGTTGTTGGCCGTTAAATCCCCTGCAGTAGCAGTTATTGCCACACCAACATTAGAAAATGTACTATCTTCAATAATGGCAGATCCTGTTGATTTGATGCCAATTGCTGAATTATTGATGACTCCCCCTTCAAGTGTTATTGTACCGCTATTCAATACCGCTTCGTTATCGATTGCTTCGGTGTTAAATTGATTGATTTGACCTACTCCAGCATTTCTAATTCCAATATAGGAGTCCGCCACTGTAAGGTTTTCAATTATCAAAGAACCATCAGACCGGATGCCTGCATTTGTATTCTCAATGATTACGTCTTCAAGATTGACTGAACCTGTCGCAGTTACGACAAGTCCCTGCCAAAGACCAGCCCCATGGGAGCTTTGTGATTGAGGTGTCGCACCAGAGAAGAAATGCACGCCGTGTGCCTCTAAAGAGCCTGCAACCTCTATATTGTGGCCATCTCCACCATCTATAGTGACTCCGGGTAAAATAGTAAGTGATGCCCCTTCAGCAATGGTAATATTGCCGGACAAAATTTTATTTTCATCCCAAATAATGTCATTTGAAATCACAGTGTCAGAAGATGATACCGTTAATGGCACTATTGAAATTAGTAGTAATACGACAATAGTGGAGGGTACCAAAGCCTTTTGCCGCATATTACCGCCTTTGTTGCTAACACATATCAAACCAAAGGCTTCCAGTCTAGAGTTAAATTATGGGTTATAGAAAATCAAATTCATCCTTGGGCGGTAATTCTTTGATAATTGAAACTGACATTTGGTATTTGCGCCTACAAATTAGTCCTTCTGGTGGGCCCGCCCGGATTTGAACCGGGGTCTGACGACCCCCAGCCGCCAAGTATAGGCCAAGCTAACCCACGGGCCCTATTGTGTCTAATTACCAGATTGTTGACTGAATGGGGCGACCTCATGAATAAGGTCTAGATGCCCGACGTACATTCTTCTGCAGCAATATCTAGAAAATCCGATCTTATCTAAGGCGTCTGAAACCTCGGTTCCAGAAACAACTAACTCATTGAATTCTTCCCATTTATGTGCCACAACGACACCACAACTGAAACATCTTACTGGAATTATCATATTTTCACCTCATCGATAGGACTTTTGTTTCTTTCTGCGCGCACCACGTCCAAGTTGGTGCTTTGCTTCTTTTCTTCTTGGGTCATTGACTAGAAGGCTACGATCGAATCTCAAGTACTCATCTCTTAACTCTTCATCAGTTCCCTCAGCACCACCGTTGTAGAGTACAAGGCCTCTAGCAATAGCGGTTCTAATGGCGTCAGTTTGACCCATGATTCCACCACCAGTAGTTGTGATGTTGATGTCGACTTTAGCCAAGCGGTTCATTGCATCCGCAATGATTAGTGGCTCCATTGCTTTTCTACGAGCCAGCGAAGGTTGAAGAATTTCAATAGGTTCACTGTTGACTCTAACTCTACCCTTGCCGACCTTAACAGAGGCTCGAGCGATTGCGGTCTTTCTCTTTCCAGATGATTCTACTGCCTTATTCTTTTTCTTTGCCATCACTGGTCACCCCCAGTCCATCTGTGGCTTGGTGCGCCAAGGTTATGGCTTATTTCACCAAGTGAAACAAAGCTTGCTGATGCAGCCTTGCGGATTTTGCTATCGTCTCCCTGTTGATGTCCGTCAGGAAGATCTCCTGACAAGTGACTTGGACAGCCGATTTCTACTCTTAGATTACGTAATGCTCTGCGTCCACTACTCTTACTCTGGTAAGGCAGCATACCTCTTATTGAACGCTTTAGAATCATATCAGGCATTCTTGGGAAGAATGGCCCCTTTCTTGCGTGATTTAACTTGTATTTTTCCTGATAATTGTTAAACACTGCAGTTTTACTACCTGTTACGATAGCTTTCTCTGCATTGACTATTATGACTTTGTCATCTCTGTGTTCTCTTGCTGCTTTAATTAGCAAGTCTGCGGCTGCAGATGCTAAGCGACCAAGGACCATGCCATCGGCATCAAATACGTAGGTTGTTTCATCCAAGGATAACAACCCCCTTGCCTGATGGATTTTCGTTCATAAGCTCGCCATAGGTCATTACTCGACCGCCAGCGGCTTCTATCTTCTCACGAGCACCGGTGCTCACACTGTAGGCGGCGATCGTGTGGTTACTGGATACTTCACCACTGCCAAGTAGCTTGCCAGGCACGAGGATTGTTGCACCCTCTGGGGCGTGGCGGCTTACTCTGCTTAGGTTAGGTTGGGCCCAGTTCTTGCGACTCCTAGAGAGACGCATGGCCACATCTCGCCAAACAGCGGAACCGGTATCGCGAGACTGGGCTTTCAGTTGATTGATGACACCAATCAACTGTACGTTTGTCTTACTATTTGGGTTACTCATTTGACTCCCTCGATGCTTTGAAGCAACCCTGCGACTCGCCAACCCATTATCAAAGCACCGACGCGAAGCGGTTGTCAAAAAGCGCGAATAACGCGCCTGTTTGAGTCATCATTCATACAGAATTTCGCCTTTAGCATCGAGTAATTCTATTGTTAAACCTGCGGCTCGGCCTTGAATGATAATTTCGTCATGCAGAGTGTCAGAGAAATCATCTAAAGCACCTAGAGCAGTTGTCCCAACAACATCGGTTAATTGGTCGATAAGATGGTTTAGCACACAGCTGACGCCATATGCTTGGCCTGCACGGAATGCATGGTCTACTCCACCTACTTCAGGCTCTTCCGCTTTCATTCTCAACATTACCTGCTGAGAATACGCAACTAGAGCACCATAGATCGATTCTATGATTTGTGCTGCTTCAAGGTCACCTAGGAGCATTTGTGCTTCACTAAGAGCCACTCTAACGGCTTGCCCGTATGTTGCGTGAGCAGAGATAAAGTCTGATGTTTCCTTTTGCATGGCTTGGTCAATTAGCGTCTTCCAGTCTTCCATGGCCTAGCCACAGCAGGTAAGCACCTTGAAGGTTCGGAATAAATCCGAATCAATCAGTTAATTTCAAATCTTAAAGTTTGAATCCTGACCATCAACAATTCCTGCTTGCCTAACCGAGCCATCAGCAGCGACAAACTCGCCGGCCTTGATTTGGTTATCATACAGATTTACATCGTCAAAACGCTTGACCATCATTCCTTCTCCAAGCGCCACAGTCAATGACTGGAGAATCATGCCAAGGGTGGCAACGGCTCTATCTCGGTGACTTGCATCAATTGTGTGATCTGAATATCTTGCCTCTTCGAAGATAGTCAAGAAAGCGTCTAGTTGTTCACTTGGAACCATTTCGAATGCACTACGGACCGCAGCCTCAAATTCTCTAGTGGTTTCGTAAACCTTCTTCATGAAGCCATACTTTCTAAAGTGCCTAACAAGGTTCTTGTAACAATCAAAGATAGCGGCAATGAACTCATTGCTTGCTTCTAATTGCAACATAGTATCTGTTAAGATACCTCGTAATGCTTGTACTTGGCGACGTGCTTGTGACCTCTGGTAATACAGTATTCCACCAATAAACAGCGCCATCAATAGTATTGCTAGAGCCATGGTATTTCCTGGCGTAAAGAAGCCTGTATCAGCGCTCACTGAAATTGGTTCTCGCCATTGAATTTCATGAGAAATATTGTCTTGCGATGGGGCAAAGAATGTTGAACCAGGATAATAGGCAATAATTCGCCACAATCCTTGACAAGGTTGTCCGCCACAGGTCCTGCCGTCAAATGCCCACTCGAAACTTGCAATGCCTTGCTCGTTTGTTGTCGACCGGTTTTCTCCATCAGTAACCCATTCCCCTTCATTTGAGTAAAATTGGCGCAGGAAGAATACTTCTTCGTTCTCGACTGCGAGATCTAATCTATCCCTGAGCAGGGCTATTTCACCAATTACTGCATCGCCCTCAGACAAACCATTATCACCACGGTAACTCCAAGTTTGCTGAACTTGAATATCAACTCTTGAACGAACCAGTATATCGACATCCATGAATGAGCCGTTAAGTGACTTATCGGCATCTCTTGCACAGCCACCGTAATTGCTCAAATCTTCAGTTGGCTCATAGGCGACACGGAGTACACGGAATCCTTCGGTCTTACCACCAGTAGTTTCAACACCCTTCAGTGTTGGATTTTGCAGCGGATCACCGCTAAACCAGGTAATAGTTCCGCGGTCATCTAAAGCTTGACTTGTCCTAATTCTGGCAATCGGTCTGATGTTCTCCTCTGGATCTAGGTATAAGTTTAGACACTTATCTCCCACAGGATCTCCATTACTTTGTTTCAAAATAGCATCAATGTGGAAAGATTCCTTGAGGAATAATCGGTAATACTCTGTTCCATTAGGGGCAAGCCACTTATCAGTTGTTGACTTGAATGGCCCTACATCAGTAATTGATAACGTTGAATTAGAGAATATCTGGTAAGTCAATGGGAGAGTTTTTGATTTGTATCTGTACTGGTCTCGGTTGGCTGTATTAAGCGCTGAGTAGATGATGTTGATATCTGCTTGTCCGGCTTGAACGCCTTCGATGTCGCACTCAATTACAAACGTACCACTCTCATCGGTTCTAACATCGTTACACTTGGTGATTTGATTATCAGGGTCGTTCTTCATGGTGTATTGGGCTGAAACGACTCTATTGGATAGATTATTACCCAGTTCGTCATAAAGTCGCCCAGTAAGAACCATTGGTTTATCTTCATATTGTTGCGTTTGAATATCAAATTCACCAGTATAAACAATTTCTTCATCTGGTGCGTCAATGTATGTTGTGCCAATTAGGTTGAAACCGTTCTCGATATTAGGCATGAAGATTCGATACTTTTCGTTGTTTGGAACGAAGGTACATGGATCCCATGCACCACCCAATGTTCTGAAATCAAGTTCGTCAGCAAACGGTTGGCAGCCTTCATTTGGCAAACTCTCTTCATACCTCAATATGACGTTTACCGGGCCAAAACCATCAGGCAAGAAACCGGCTGGATCATTACTTAGTTTGGCTGGAGTCAATGGAGAAATGTCCGCTCTTAGGCAACCTACCGATTCTTCTCTGCTTACCACTCCATCTTGGTCTGTATCCCAATCGGAGAACTCATCATTATTTCCGTCGAAGTAACACAAGTGTGAGTCCCCAGAACCAGGTATTGGTTGCGGTAATGTCAATTGGCCAGCGCCTAATGGGGCAATCGTTGCAACCAATTGGCGATAGGTGACGCCTTGGAAGTCCGTGCCTTCGAAGATAACATCCACTAAGCCACCACTTGGCGCCTCAGCACCGTTTAGGTTAACCGGAGTTATACTAGGGTCATTGGCTCCATCATCAGTAATTTGAGCAACAAAGTTCCACGAATCTCCGCTCTTTCTAAAGTTGCCAAATTCTTCTTGTACTTGTCTTGGAAGTAAATCTGTCACGGTTATATTAGTTCTAGAGATAACCCAAATGTATTGATTGACGGCTGAACCCTTCAATAATTTCGAACCAGGATATTCAAATTCAAGTGAGAAATTACCTAATGAATCAGTGCTGTTGATGGTGAATGGAACCTCAAAGAAACCATTGTCATCTGTGTAATTGACACCTGTGCGCCCATCAAATGACCACGTGTAATTCACAGGGGCATTTCTCACTGGTTGAAGCGAGTTGTCGACTAGTTTTGCCTGAATTACCGTACTGGTATTTCTGTACAATCTTGGGGTCGAAGTCATTTGGAAATCTGTAGTTCCAATCACTGTTATGTTAATGTAAGCACCCGTAGGGGAAAGTGTGCTGGTGTTTCCGGTAAAGTAGAACGCGGAATTGGTGAAGTCAACTCTAGTGCCGTAGGTTTTGGCTGGGTATTGGCTTAACCAAGTAAAGTTGTAATCATATACGGCGTCACAAGTTGAACATGCCTGAGTTGGTTTAGAAGTAAATTGTGTCTCTTGTTGTCCAATAAACTGTCCGTTTCCATCTATGTCAATTTGCAAGGTGATCGGATCATCAACCCATGGGGCTAATGTCCTATTTGTGACAGTACCGACAACTCTGTAGGATTCTCCAGTATTCATTTCTGGAACTATTTCACATCTTACTTGGCTGTTAGGGTCGGTTGGGTCTACTGCCCCACATGGTGGTAGGTTACTATTGCCAGCATTGACCAGCGATATTGCCCAATCATCGCCATCAACGGCAATAAATGGCCGTAGTAATGCAGCTTCTCCCGATAAACTTGCAGGATTGCCATCCCAGTTAGTTGGATATGGTTTGATTGCTGATACTTCGTTGAAATTCAGCCCCGCGTTTGTCAGTGCGTCAGCATGGAATAATGTAGCCCAGTTACCAAAAGTTCCATCACCGTTATTGATTGTTCCATCGAAGTAATACACAGGATTAGTTCCTGGCAAATACATGGTTCCATCGATGTTCATTCGATGCATTACTCGAACGTTTTCTGGCTCTGTATTATCACCGTATAGATATGGGAATGGCCACTCTGAAGCTAATTCTGGTAATACCTGACCTGTCACTTGGTAATCTCCTGCTGGCAGTGTTGTATTGGTATACAAACTAGTGAAATCCCCGGTAACTGGGTCACCATTAGCATCGGTGACGACTATGTGGCGTTTGGTTAAGTCGTCCCAAATAATCTCCTCATAGCCACCAGGTAACTGGCCTACGCCATTGTCTAAACTGGCATTCAGTCTAATTTGGCGCCAAGTACCTGATATGCCTACGTCTTGAACAAATGTAACCGAAGCGAACCCACGGTTGTCTGTACGGTAACCGTTGCCATCTAATCCGGAAAAGTTGGTTGGGCTAGATAAGTTGCCAAATGGACCGCCTCTAACAGTAAATGTGATTGGAATATTACTGATTAATTTGGTGTAGTCTCCTCGGTCGGTATCTGCGGTGTAATGCGCCCAAAAGTCAACCTTGAAAGGTTGCTCACTGCTCTTAAACGCCCCAATCGGTGCAATATTAGCAGTTAAATTGGCTTCAGCTCCCATGAGATATGATTGGGATTGATTGCCGTTGAAAGCAAATAATTCTGTGACCTCAGCATACACTCTGTAAGTTGAACTATCGCCTACTGTTAGCATTTCAGGATAGATGTATTGGTTGTAAGTGAAGTTACCAAAATTATTGGTTGGGATGTATATTGACTCTATCGCCTTAGTACCATTATTGGCCCACTCAATATTTATCTGAATTGGGACATTTGGAGCAGGCTCAAATTGGCTGGTAACTGGATTAATCCAATCAACATGGCCGGTGAATCGTTGTGGTGTTTTTGCATCAATCCATAACTTGTCTGGTGCATTGAGGGTGATGAAGGTTGGAGATTTATCATCATCATCAAGCAGACAATCGTTATCAAAGTCCCAATCGCTAGACTCCGCCCCATTGTAACAGGGGTCGCTCACTTCACCATCTTCTAAATGATCAAAATCAGGATCGATTCTTGTATCATTATCGTCATCATTGTCAATAGCATCAGGCCCTGTTGATGGGTCTAGTGGATTGGCAAGAGCCTCTCCATCCCCGAAATCGTCGTGATCCCATGGGTTAGTTGAATTTCTGTCAAAACGAATTGGCCAGACAAGATTTTCGTCCTTATCTTCCATACCGTCTTGGTCGTCATCGAGGTCTAAATCGTCTCTAAGTCCGTCATTATCGTGATCGAATGGACCTACAATACCAAGCGGCCCTGCCAACTCTACTAGATTGTCTAATCCATCGCCATCCCAATCATTGTCCGCCCAGTTAGAGATGTTATCATTGTCGTGATCCCATGGAGATTGCTCTTCACCAGAGAAACATCCCGGCAGTAACTCTTGAGTCCAATCATCAATACCATTGTTATCATCATCATAATCCTCAGCGTCTGGAACACCGTCATTATCATTATCAACATCGTAAAACCGTGGGTTTTGATATCCTTGAGTCATTTCGCCGCGGTCCCAAACTGCTTGGAAGAAACCGTCGTCATCCGCATCTGCGTCATTACCATCGTCATCGTTATCATTACAATTTGTTCCTGTGAAGAAAGAGGAGCCTTGAGGTAGGGTGATGTTTGCGTCATCGTCTAAATCGTCATTGGTATCCATGTCAAAATAATCCCAGATTCCGTCATTATCGTCATCGACATCAAACCAATCATACACGCCATCGGCATCATCATCAATATCGAGGGTGTTGTTGAAACTATCACCGTCAATGTCTTCATCGACTTCGTTTGCAACTATATCTGCCCCCATTTCATCGGGGAAATCCTGAACCGGACCAGTGTCTGAATTCCAACTCCATCCTTGAACACCTAAAGTAAGGCCTAGCCAAACAATGAATGCATCCCTGCTGTCGGCTATTTGTGAATAGGTTATTCCAGCATCTATAGTCCCGTCTCCGCCATAGTCATAGTGGTAGCATCCGCCTTGTGCACCTGGAGTACAACTCCAGTTATTCGAAGGCCCACCTGCGGTTTGGCCTTGGTCAAGACCTAGGTCTGGCCTAGTGGCAAATGGCAGACCCAGTTGGGCATTGACACCATTAAGTGGCATTTGATAAGCAAAGGCATAGGTATAACCGCAGGAGAACCCTGTAGCAAAATTACCAGCTGTGTAGCCACAAGTTGACAAATTGAATGTGCCGCCCATTTTTGGATCATCGATGTCCATTATTCCATCATTACCTTCATCTTGATCCCACCAATTGGGCATTCCGTCACCATCTTGATCAGTGTCTAAGCCGTTAATCAGAGAATCCCCATCGGTGTCTATATCCCATTCATTACCGCCATTCCGGGAATTCCATCTAGCCATTAGGAACCAATAAAATTCTGGAACTTCCCCTGGAGTGACTGGTTGTGTTGTAGCATCATAGCCGTTGTAGTTTAGCATCATTGATTCAAATGGGTGGTGTTGAAATACCAAATTCCAGTAATCTGAAGCGTTAACAGAATAACCTTGCCCATCTTCAGAACCGTCTAAATCGCCCCCGTCATCAACTGGATAGTACGGCCTGTAGAATGAGTCTGTTTGGTCGAAATCAACTACTCCACAATTTCCATCATCAGGATCATACAAGTCTGAAAGTCCGTCATTATCATCATCCCAATCAATGCTGTTCTCTAGGCCGTCGCCGTCAATATCAGAGTCTATATTGTTAGGTCCATCATCTCGATAAAGCCCTCCATTGATTAATTGCAAATCATTATCGTTGTCAAAATCACAGTCCCAATCAATATCCAATAAATCGATTATTCCATCGCCGTCATCATCAATATCGTCCCAGTTAGAGATTCCGTCGCCGTCCCAGTCATTGAATAATGAAAAAGAGGCACGGCGTGTAGTACAGCGAGGATCCGGATTTGCTGGAATTGGGTTGGCTTGTGTTGGGCAGTTCCATGCTGCTACGTCTGCACTTGAGTCAAGTGGATATGAGTCGTTTTCGTTTTGTATTTGATCATCATCTAAATCGTATTCAAAGTTTGCTTGGTCACCACTGACAGCAATATTAGCTAAATTATCTGGGTTTGGGGTGCCGCCCATGTCTGGGTCTAACCAATCATACACTGCGTTATAGTTTTGATCAAATGGCCTGAGTCTGTCGTCATCAAGGTCGCCGTCATAATCAATTTCACAATCTAGGCCTGCGATACCGTCAGTATCGCCACCGGGAGTTTGGTAAGAGCCTGAGTCATTATTTCTATTATAATCGTTAAGGCCATCGTTATTGAAATCTACAACAACGCAAACATCTGGAATTCCGTCGTTGTCATCATCCGGGTCAGACATATCTAAAATTAAGTCATTATCATCATCAGTATCAGAGCTGTCTGGAAGGCCATCATTATCATTATCTGGATCGATGAAATTCGGAATACCATCACCGTCAAGATCTCCGTCGAAAATTTGAGTAAACGCTGGAGTCCCTTGTGTGGTTATTGTTGCATCTTCAAATAACGGGTAGAAGCCTGAAGCAGTTGCTAATGGGCCATTGACTCTGTTTTGTTCCCAAACAAGATAATCTACACCGCCAGAATAAGCCAGGTAATCATTGGCTAACCATTCGACTGGTGCGTCAAATAGGTTGCCTGCTTGTGCGTGAGTTAATGCTTGAGTTGAATCGTATGGAAATGCATCTTCGATGTCTGGTAAACCGTCACCATCATCATCCTCATCAAAATAATCTTGAATACCATCGTTATCTAAATCGCAAGGCCACTTAAATTGGTCAATGCGGCCATCGTTATCATCGTCTTCGTCGTATCTATCTGAACCTGAGCCATCACTATCCTCGTCAGTTACTCCGTCATTGTCGTGATCCATTGGGTTCTGGTCTGCCAAGTAGGTATTACCAACTGGTTGGTTGGTCCATGGGTGAATGAGCCCTGGGTCAAGATATCGGTCAGTACTAACATTGATCGGATCGTACCCTTGAGCCTCTAATGCATCGATATCTAATGGCCCCTCTAAGATGCCGTCATTGTCATCATCCCAATCATCAACATCTGGAACACCATCATTGTCGTGGTCTAGTGGGTCGGTTCCATAGCATCCGTCAAATCTCTCAAGGAGATCGTAAATTCCGTCATTATCATCGTCAAGATCATTCAAATCATTAATTCCATCGTTATCGTGGTCATCTTTATTGGATTCTTCTAGGAATAGAGAATATGACTCAGAAAGCGCAAGAATTGCCGACATGTCGTTGATTACCCCTGAAGACACTCCAGGGTCGGTCCACATTATGTCAAACAAAGCAGGATGTGGTTGAGGGGGAACTTGGTTGTAGTCAACTAATGTTCCCTGTCCAGATACATCGCCTCCTTGAGTAACTGCTTCCGGCTTTAATAACTCGCCATCAGAAAATATACTGTAGCTTGTTGCTGATTCATCCTCTGCAGGCTCGGTAGCTAACAAGGAAAGAGTAGTGCTTGAAATCATTAAGAATATCATCAATAATGAAAGCGTAAACTTACGACGTTTTTCTGATAGGTTCATGGTTAATTTTGTTTGCATTTAAGCACCCCGACAAATTGCCACCGATGTATGATATATCAACGCGACAGGTTGCTTTGTCGTTAAAGTATCAAGAGAAACGATAAGTATCATTGCCAAAATGTGAATAAAAAAAAGGTCCCTTGGAGGGCGAACCCTCCAAAGGACCAGTAACTGATAAAATAATCAGTGGAACGATGTCAAACTGCTTAGAGTTCTAACTCGTCGAGGATGCCGTCATTGTCGTCATCATCATCCAAGTGGTCGTCTAATGCATCGTTGTCGTGGTCGAATTGACCAGTCATGTCATTACCATCGTTGTTTTCGAACCAGTCTGAAAGACCGTCGTTATCATCGTCAGTATCTGTCATGTCAACATATCCATCGTTATCGTGGTCGTAGCGATAGCCGGTAGATGTCGGTCCGCCAATTTCCTCAGTATCGAGAATATCATCGTTATCGTCATCTGGATCTACAGCGTCGTTCATACCATCATTATCGTGATCACGTGTGCGATCTTCGCCGGTGTCCATGATACCATTGCCGTTGACGTCTTCCCAATCATTTCTGTTGTCGATTCCATCATTGTCAATGTCCAAATCTACATTGTCGGATATTCCGTCATTGTCAGCATCGTAAATGTTGGTATTCGGGTTTCCGTCATTAACTTCTTCTTCGTCGTTAATTCCATCTCCGTCATCATCATCATCTTCTGCATCATCAATACCGTCATTATCACTATCAAATGGATTTGCGTCAACATCATTTGGTATACCGTCATTATCGTTGTCGTTATCGACATCGTCTGGTATTCCGTCTCCGTCATTATCATTGTCACCGTTTAATTCCTGGTTGTCAAGCTGTTGGCCTTGCTGCTGATCGGTTTGTTGGCCTTGTTGACCTTGTTGACCGTTTTGGGTTTGTCCTTGTTGTTGTTCATTTTGACCATTTTGGTTTTGTCCGTTTTGGTCTTGTTGTCCTTGTTGTTCTTGTTGACCGCCTTGTTCGCCGCCTTGTTGTTGTTGTCCTTGCCCGTTATCTTGCTGCTCGCCTTGTTCTCCTTGCTCGCCTTGTCCTTGCTGACCGTTCTGGCCTTGTTGGCCTTGTTGGCCTTGTTGGCCTTGTTGGCCTTGTTGGCCTTGTTGACCTTGCTCGCCTTGTCCTTGTTGGCCTTGTTGGCCTTGTTGACCTTGCTGGCCTTGTCCTTGTTGTTGACCTTGTCCTTGTCCTTGGCCTTCGCCTTGTCCTTGTCCTTGTCCTTGTCCTTGGCCTTGTCCTTGTCCTTGGCCTTGTCCTTGTCCTTGTCCTTGGCCTTGTCCTTGGCCTTCGCCTTGACCTTCTTCACCTTGACCGCCGGCATCAGATTCTCCACCGCCGTTGGTTCCGCCATTGCCTGAGCCTTGATCCGAATTAGTGAAATCAGGATCATATGCATCAGGTATACCGTCACCATCAGAGTCGGAATATTCACCGTCGTTTGGATCTGTTGGATAAGCATCGGAATTGTCAGGCTTACCGTCGCCATCGGTGTCAGCATTGTTCGGGTTTGTGCCCGAAGCATACTCTTGTGAGTTGGTCAATCCGTCACCATCAGGGTCCGCATTGCCATCTCCACCGTTGGTTGGGTTTAGTCCGTTAGAGACTTCCCATCCGTCTGGTAATCCATCGCCATCGCTATCAGCATTGTTCATATTAGTGCCTTGACTTTGTTCCTCAGCATTGGTAAGACCGTCGCCGTCCCAGTCAGCTCCACCATCAGATGGGTCGTTTGGGTCGGATCCGTCACCGCTCACTGCTGTAACAGCAGATAATGCTAGAAATAGTGCCAAGAGCACGCTCATTATTTTTCTATTTTTCATGTTTTTTACTTCCTTTAGTTTTTACATAGAGAACCCGCTGTTCTCTCTTTCCATTCTAGTTGCAGGCATAACCTGCTCCAAGATATGTGATTGACGCGATGCTGCGCTAGTATTAACAGTAAAATAAACCTCAAAACAGACTCTTGCTGACGCATTATTTAGCGCGGCAGGGGCTTTTAGTGCCCTGTTTTCTGTCTTAATATGTGGTTTGTTAATATTCTCCAAATTCATCGTTTTTCACGGGTCGGTCTTAGGGAACCCAATGTTCCCTCTAACATTTGGAACGGCCATCGGGTATATCAAAAGCGCGATGGTATGCGCCGATAAGTTAAGTTAAAATTTCTTCATCATTGAACGATGTGGTCCAATTCCTTCAATTAAATATGGCTCATCAATGATTTGCCAGCCCTGGGATTGATAAAACCCAATTGCGTGCTCTCTAGCTTGTAAGAATCCCGCTTTTGCTGACAAATGTAATTTTGCTGCTTCCTCGAGACTTGTCAATACCTTGGCTGCTAAGCCCTGCCTCCTAAAATTCTCAAGTGTCCCCATTTGTCTAATTTGAAATGCTGGACGGTTTGAAGGCTGCGATAATGGCCCAAATCCTGGTATCTTAACCGCACCAGGGCCACCGTGATCTGAGCCTGCCCCATCGCTATTATTTGGTATCAGATGAGCTCTGCCAACTGCGATTACTGTCTGGTCATGACTGGCCCATGCATGGATAGCTTGGTTGTCATCACTTAGCAACTCAGCTCCGCGCTTAAACCCAAGCGGTGCTCTAAGCACAGTAAAACGGCAGTCATAATACTCACTTGAAGGAGTTGTCCCGGGTAAAGATACTGATATCATGTAGCCATCTACGCAGGTTATTATTAATCAATGATGGCATCTATAATGTAAACCTAATTTTCCAAAAGGCGCGTTGAAATATAACTTGTTAATCGCAGGTATGTCTGCACGGATGTCGGAGCGGCTACGTCGGGGATTGCAAATCCTCTTACCTGGGTTCAAATCCCAGTCCGTGCTCCAATCTAAAACTAATCAATATTTCACAAATAATGAATAGTAAGGAGTGACTGGAGGGTATATAGCACCGTTGAGGATTTATCATGCCACAAATTAACAAAAATATCAACAAGGTTGGTACCGGTTTTGCTGCTTTTTTATCGCCGCCAAGTCCAGATGTTATTCGATTTACTGTCGGACAACCTGATTTTGCCACTCCCGAGGCAGTCGTAGAATCGGCTAAAGCCGCCCTTGATAGGGGGGAAACCACCTACACGCGCACTCAAGGCAGTCCTGCCTTGTGCCAAGCGGTTTGCGACCATCTAAAAGGGCATGACATTGAGATTGATGCTGACAACATCGTAGTTGCCCCTGGCTGTAAACAAGCGGTCCTCTATGCCATGATGGCGACTCTAGACCAGGGCGATGAAGTATTGCTATTGGCTCCAGCATGGCCATCTTATGATGGAATGCTGAAATTAATTGGCGCAGTCCCGGTTCATGTACCGGTGCGAAGAGACAATTACCATCCAGATTTTGCCGCTCTAGAGAAGGCCGTAACCAGCAAAACGAAAGCAATAATGATCAATTCACCAAACAACCCTACGGGTGCTGTATACAGCCCTGAAGAAATTGAGAGACTGGTAAAACTGGCAGTCAAACATGATTTATGGATTATCGATGATATGATTTACGCAACATTGGTTTGGGCTGATTACGGCTATACTTCACCAACATCGATTGAAGGTGGAAAAGAACGCACCATCACTATTGGAGGTTGGTCAAAGGGTTGGGCTATGACCGGATGGCGCCTTGGCTGGGTTGGTGGCAGTAAGCAAGTGGCTGACGCAATAAAGAAAATCAATGCAAGTGCTGCAACTCACGTCCCAACCTTCTTGATGCCTGCGGCAATTACCGCATTATCCCTTAGCGAAGAGACAAAAATGATGCAAGATTCTTTTCATGAACGCCGAGATGTGATTCACAAGTTACTCGAAGACTTGCCAGGAATTACTCTGCCCAAACCAGAGGGGGCGTTCTATGCTCTTTGTGATATTAGCAAAACTGGCATGACCGACATAGAATTTGCCAAGCGAGCACTTGAGGAAGCTAAAGTCCAATTAATTCCGGGATCTCTAATGGAAGGGGGAGAAGGTTTTATTCGAATCTCATACGCTACCTCGATGGAGAATATCAAAGAAGGTGTAAGCAGGCTGAATACTTGGTTATCATCCATTTAATCAAACATGCTTTGATAAAACCAACGGACTACATGTCGTCATGGCAGAGGAGTCTACTCCATGGATTACAGATGTTGTAGTCAATGCTCAATCGATTCATATTCTAGGTTCTGGGCTAAATTCTACAAGACCTGCGCATCAAGCAATTCATGACTTAGACCAGCGAGGTTGGAGGCTAGTCCCGATTCATCCGCGAGATGCTGGAGGAAGTATTCTTGGCAGGCCAATTCGTCCAGCGATCGATGATGGAATTATTCCTGAAATAGTGGTCCTTTTCCTCGCACCAGAGAGAGCTAAACAAGCAGTAACAAAGATGCTAATGCAATATCCACAAGATAATTTTCCAGTGATATGGTTTCAAATCGGTGCACTAGACGAGGATACTGCAGAAATGCTCGAGCAAAGCGGTCTTAGATTCGTTAGTGAAGACTGTATTGTCCGATATATCATTAGAAATGATCTACATCCAAATGTTAAGATGAATTCTTCAAGTTGGTTTAGGCAGATTAGTGACGAAGATGGTAGTGGGTGCTCAGTCTGGCAAATATTTCCCAAGGATGCTGAATTGATGAGTACGCAACTAGAATGGGTTGGCGACTTAATTGACCTTGAACAATCACATCATACGATTGCTCGATACATTAGAAGCCTACAAAAGAGTGATGAAACGCTGTTAGAAACAGCAATGCGGCTAACTTAGAGTTGGACAAAACGGTTTAATGTCCCACCGCCACCAAAGGTAGCGTAGTACAAATCTCCGCTAGGTGAAAAGCGCAATGGTAGCGGAGTGCCTAATTGAGTAGCAATCCTAGTTTCGTCTGCATCCCAACCAGAAAAGTTGCCTTCCTCGTCAAACTCCGGTGTGAAATCGATTCTTACAATTTCATGGCCCTGTGGAAGAAGCGTATTCCATGAGCCGTAAACCGAGGCATAAACGGTGTGACCTGCGCCGATTGAAAGGCCTGGTAGTGATGAGTTTTCAGGTCGCACATCAATACCGTTCATCGACGTATGGGGAGCCCACTTAGCAATAGGCCCGATAGTACCGGATGGCACAGGATCATCTGGTTCATCATTTGGCCAGCCATAATCTGCTCCGGCTGTTAACAAATTTACCTCTTCAGGAGGATGGTCACCTTCCCAATCTCGTCCATTATCTGTGAATAGATATCCCATAGAATCGACCCAAACTCCGTCAAATGAATTTCTCACTCCTGAGGCCAAGATACCGTGATCGCCGGTTTGGCCATTAACCCACAACAATGCACCATTACGTGAATCATCTTCTAAGCAGATGTTGCAAGTCGAGCCTGAATGCCAAATTAACGTACCATTTGGCATCGCATTGATCCCATTTGTTTGGTGGTTACCAACTGGTACATCGTCAATTAGTACTACTTTTTCACCTACTTGCCAATCAGAAGAGATGTTGTACTTAGCTAACATTCCAGCCTCTGAGACAAATAGTACATCTCCGTCAAAATGAACATCGTGAGGGTTATTTAATCCATCAATAATTACCTGATAATCAAAATTATCTGAAATATTCATCAAGAGAATCCTATCTCCGTCTCGATCACAGATTAGCAATTCTTCTGAACTTACCCATTCTATACAAGTGGGGCCACCCAAACCTGAAGCAACCTTTTCGATTTCAAAACCATCGATGTTGACATTATTCAGTGGAGTGGTATATGGGTAGATTTGGCGGGCAAACAATAGTAGGACAATTATTCCCAAAATTGGTAAAATATGCCGCCACCAACGCATAATTAAACCTCACAAATTATTACTCAAAACGGAGAACGGTATTCTTTAACATCCTCAGCAATTCTCAACAATTGGTTGTACTTAGCAACCCTATCTGAACGTGCTGGAGCACCGGTTTTGATCTGTCCTGCTCGCGTACCTACCGCCAAATCAGCAATAGTAACATCTTCAGTTTCCCCGCTGCGATGTGAAATTACATTATTGAATCCATGAGATGTTGCCAAATCCATTGATTCGAGAGTCTCGGTAACAGTACCAACCTGGTTTACTTTCACTAACATAGCGTTTGCTGCTTTCAATTCGATGCCTTGGGACAAGCGCTCGGTTTGGGTAACAAACAAATCATCTCCGACAATTTGGACTCTGTGTCCTTCAGATTTGGTGAAGTTAGACCAGCCACGCCAATCATCCTCGGCAAATCCATCTTCAATAGATAAAATTGGATAGTCGTCAAGCCATCCAGCATAGATATCAGACAATTCGTCGCTGGAAATTTGTTTACCATCCATGTGGTATTTATCATTAGAGTAAAACTCCGTAGCTGCAACATCAAGTGCAATGCCCATATCTTCAGTTGAATAACCGGCGCTTTCTATTGCTCTAACCATATATTTCAGGCCCTCTTCATTAGCAGGAAGATTTGGCGCAAAACCGCCCTCATCACCAACTCCTCCAAGCAAACCATCGCTTTTGAGCTCTTTTTTCAGGGCGTGATAAGTTTCCACTCCTGCCCTAAGCCCTTCTTCAAAGGTATCAAATCCGTGCGGCATAACCATGAATTCTTGAACGTCAACGTTACTTGCTGCATGCGCGCCCCCATTGAGAATATTGAGCATTGGAACGGGCATAAGTCCGCCTGAAACACCACCGATATACTTCCACAATGGCAACGCATGAACTGCGGCTCCAGCATGTAAACAGGCCAGAGAAACACCAAGCATTGCATTGGCGCCAAGAGAGGATTTATTTGGTGTACCATCTAATTCAATCATTACCTCATCGATTATTTTTTGCTCATCTACTGGCAACCCAACCAACGCTTCTTCAATACGCTGAGTGATATTTTCTACTGCTTGGTTAACGCCCTTTCCTAGATACTTAGTAGAATCTCCATCACGCATTTCAAGTGCTTCATAGGCACCTGTTGAGGCACCTGAAGGAACTGCAGCCCGGCCAGTAAGTATGCCATCGACATAACAATCAACCTCCACAGTGGGATTACCCCGGCTATCGAGAATCATTCTGGCGTTTAATCCGGATATCTGGTTAGACATTGGTGAGCCTCATGTCACCGAGCCGAACTCGTCATTTGAATAAAGCGGATTTTTAAAAAATGGTATTTTTTGGGTTGGTTTTCCATATTTCGGACTAAACTTACTAAAAAAGTCCGAAAAGATGTAGTTTAGTAGCGTTAATATACCAATACTAGTACTGAGTGTCATGGCCCGAATAGCAGAAATTGACCGTGCGATACTTGCCCACTTGCGAAGAAATGGGAGAATGTCGTGTGTTGAACTAGCCAAAGATATTGGCGCATCAGAAAAAACCATCCGTACACACATGAAGAAGATGGAAGAAAATGGGATTATTCGAGGTTACACAATTAGAGAGGGTGGAGTAGGCCTTACTGCACTTGTTAGAATCAAAGTACTGCCCGGTGCCGAAATTGGTTCATTTGCTTCTGAAGTAACTGGCTGGGATGGTATTGAAATAATTTATGAAGTATCTGGAGGGGCTGATCTAGTGGCCCTTGTTCACGTTGACGACACCATGGCGCTAAGAGCACTACTAGACAAGATGTGGATGGCTGCACCAAATGAAATTGGTTCAACTACAACAGAACTTGTGCTGGAACAGTACTGATTCAACAGCTAAAATATCATACCACTACATGGTTGTTGATTTTCTAGTTATGTCGGCCTTTTGCGACCGCATACAACAGATATGATGCTCAACATTATGAGTATCGGACTTTACAATCTACTGGGTGTACTGGTGGGGGTGAGGAAATATGGCGACAGAAATGTCGTCGATTTATCTGAATGGGGCAGACCATTTGCTCGAGTTATGGCTCGGTATCTAAAGGAAAAACCGGTATCGGTAATTCAAGTCACTAATCTCCACTTAGTTCTCACTATTTTCTGTGCTTGGCTGATTTTGCAAGGTGATCTGATCCTCGCATGTTCTTTGCTGATAATCAAGGGAGTTATCGATGCTGTTGACGGAGAATTAGCCAGAATTAGAGAACGCCCGTCGCATGTTGGGAGATACTGGGATACTGTCGCAGATACAATTGGATTAATCGCCGTAATGGGGGCCTTTGGTAGTGTTTTTGATTGGTCGACTTTGTTTACTTGTGCCATGATTTTGGCAACTTTATTCCAATATTCGTTATTTAATTACTATTCAGTATTGATGAGAGCGTTAGGTTCAGGCGATTCAACGAGCCGGGTTGATGAACGAATTAGGCCGGTAGCCCACCCTTGGGAAAAACAACGGAACGTCAATATTTTTCACTCACTATACCTTTTCTTTTTCAGTTGGCAAGACCAGGTCATCTCTATCTTGTATGGTAAGGGTTCTGAAAGTTTAACCTTTGAATTAACCGTTGCTTCTTCTCTAGGATTTGGCATGCAGTCATTGATTATCTTCGCCATGGCAGTTACTCAGAATCTAGATTATCTGCCAGAATTAGTACTAGGAGTAAACATGGTTATGATGGCTCTAGTTTTGTTACGCAGCAGGTTTTAAGTTACTTGTTGGCTAAAAAAAGTGGCAGACCACATTTGAAGTGGTAGAGGTGCTAGAGAGTACATGGTCGAACGAATCCAAGTACAGTCAAGCTCGCCATTTGAGATTTATCACATCCTAAATAGTTTAGAAAAAGTCGCGGAAATAACTGTTGAAGCAGAATTATTTCTGCCACCGGGTGAAGGCCCGTTTGGCTGTGTAATTGCTTTACATGGAAGTATGGGCTGGGCAGAGCATCATCAAGACCACATCAATGGCTGGCTTAAAGATGGACTAGCGGTTTGTAAAGTGAATTCATTCTCTTCCAGGTCGATTGATAATACGGTTGACGATCAACTCACTGTTACTCATGCGATGATGATTGTTGATGCTTTTAGAGTCCGCCAAGTGTTAGATCAGGACCCTAGAATTGGTAAAATTGGCGTGACCGGGTGGAGCCTTGGAGGAACTGTTGCGCTTTACTCAGCCTGGGCGCCAGTTATTGAAATATTAGGGAAGTCGTTTGACGCTCATCTGCCATTCTATCCAGCCGCTCATCTACGCCCTGAGATCAAAGATTGGTCTGACGCACCTATGTTGATTCTTCATGGAGATGCAGATGATTGGACGCCAATTCATTTTGTAGAGAGTTTGTTGCCTCAATTACCCAATACAACGCTGCAAGTGTATAGTGGAGCGCATCACTCATTTGACAGTCAGAAAAAATTTACCCTTCTGCCAAGGGCTGTTCATTTGAACAAAAGAACTGCTAGGATAGCCCAGAACGGACACATGTCAGGTGAATTATTCCTCGGGATAAGGTGGCCGTTGAACAAGCGTTGGCAGCGACGCTGGGTAATTCGTATTTTGCGCAATAGAGGCGCTCATGTCGAAGGAAACCCAACTGCTAGAAGCGATGCTCTTGTTAGAGCCAAAGAGTTCTTGACAAAGCAACTTAGCTAAGTCCGTCTCAAGATTGAGACGCAAAGACTGAGTGTTATAATCACTCAACTTTACGCACATTGACTGCGTTTGGCCCTTTAGGACCCTCACCGATTTCGAACTCAACGGTGTCTCCATCGTTGATTTCACCAGTCACTTCTGACTTGTGTACGAAGAGGTCGGAGCCCCCCTCTTGTTCGATAAAGCCGAAGCCTTTTGTTTGGTTAAACCATTTTACTGTACCTGTTTGCATTGTCATGCGGTCAAAATTCTACTACTTAAATACATGATTTTTTCACTGGTGAAAAACACTAATTTGGCACATTAACTCAAAAGGGGAGCACTCTAAATCGCCAGGGATAACAAGAGTACCCTTTGGTTAACGTTGATTGAAATACCACTTGAGTGAGAGACCTGTTCACACATCAAAAGATTCATCGCAGACATAAGGTCGATCGTATTTTATTTCAAGCTTGGTCTGGTTAAATTCTTCCAGCCATTCATCAGTAGGCTCAAGCCAGTCATTTCCATCTGCTACTAACTCAGGTTTCTCAATACCGCTAACCTGGTCAGCACAGTTTTGCCAATCTGGGTCATAAAATGTCATGCCTTTTTCGTGGATGTAAAGATGAACACAGATTACTGGGTCTGTTTCACACGCTTGATAATAATCGCCTCTATCCCTTAGATTTACCACAGGGGCATCGCGAATACAGAAGTCTCCAGATTCATCAATCTGTGAATCAGCATCACACATATCGCTAAATTTTTGGTAAAACCTAGTGACCTTGCCTTGCTCGAAAAGCAATCCATTGATTTCTTCTTCTCCATCAAAACTAGTAACCGAGTAATCCCAATGTATTTCGCCATAAAACTCTGGTTCTGCCACTTCTCTGGTAAGATAATCATAAACAAAATATCCTGAAGCACCAAGACCACCAATTATCAGTAACATAAGAATAGCCGGCAACGGTGATTTCCTTCTCTTAAATGAGCCTGAAATATAGTCGCCATCGTCTTCTTCATCATCATAAAAATCATCGTAATCATAATCAAAATTATCATTCTTCTTTTCAGGTTTAGAATTCTCAACGGTCTGACTCTGTTCTTCTTCCCACAGGTGATAGCCGTCATCTGCTGAATACCAATGACTGCCATCGTCCGCCTGGTACCAGTGCACTCCATATTCATCATTAGGCAACCAGTCACCCGGAGGTAAGTCTTCCCACCTAGACACATGGTTTTGCATAATAGTCGTAGGACATCTGCTACTTTAATGTTTAAATTTGGTTATTAATTTTTAACATTCTGCTCGCTAATTGCCGATAAATAGATTCTTATTATCTGACTTATACCGTGCAGATATGCAGTTCACTGTAGTATTTGATATCAAATATAATCTTGGAGATGGAAGTTTTAGCATTAGATACCATCCTGCACCTTACTGGTTGCACGGCGATAAAGGGATACCAAATAGTAAACTTTCATCAGGACCAACTTATACGAGAGGCTCTCTAAAGCCATTATTAGTACATGCAAAATTAAACGATGAGACATTAGATTCTAGAAAAGTGATAGTAATTATTCAGAAAGCAGGATATGGGGGTTCAGAATGCTTAAACAATTTAATTCAAGATTTAAGAGCAGAAAACTTTGATCCTATCACTATCGGTATGGATTGATTTAGTTAACAACCCTTCCAACACCCACGCGTGAGATGTATGTTGCAAGGGTACCCTACCATGAGATGCCTGTACAGTGGGTGTCATGAGGGTGAACGAATCAATTCATTCAATAACTCCCACATGTAGGAATACGAGTGAGCACCTCTCAACAGGCGGGTTGGCATGGTCCAATTATGGACTTTGTTGAGGAAGACAAAACACTCGTTCGCAAGGCATTAGAATCATTCATTATGGACGCTGGGAAATCCCAAATCAGAGCCTGGAGAGATTCAATTCCAATGCTTCAACGCGTTTTAAAAACGATGAAAACAATCAACGAAGGAGCTGGAGTAATAGTTGATGACGGCACCTTGCTGGAGTATAAACTACCGATGGAGGGAGGACGTAGGCCTGATGTCCTTGTTTTGGAAAACGGGGTTGTTGTTGTCCTTGAATTCAAAGGAAAAGATAGATGGGATATTTCTGATGTAGATCAAGCGATTGGTTACAAAAGAGATTTGGAGAATTATCACTCCATTTGTCAAAAGGGACAACACCCTGTTCATGCAATTCTCGTAATGACCAGAAGAAAAGAAACGTATG
>ERZ891134.57-NODE-57-length-96916-cov-8.318394_pt1 | contig 96916 bp, 99 predicted proteins | sample MGYA00520888_ERZ891134 | MGnify/ENA primary metagenome ERZ891134 (study PRJEB32303, sample SAMEA104408692) | aquatic metagenome | biome: Brackish water; feature: Coastal; material: water | place: Baltic Sea | collected 2014-10-23 | depth 10 m ... | reverse complement strand
CCGCAAGCTTGGCCTCGTCGATGACTTCTTCACGCAGCGCCACGACCCGAGGTCACCCGAGTACCAAAGCACCCTGCGCCTGCTGCACTACCTCCCGATGCAGGCCGCTGACCTCGACGACAGCATCTGGAGAGCGGGGGCACACACCGACTACGACTGTCTCACGCTGCTCCACCAACGGCCCGGCGAGCACGGCTTGCAGCTCTGCCCGGGCGCCGACGCCGCGCAGCGCCACGATCCTGATGCGCCACTCGGCTGGACCAGCGTGGACCCGACGCCGGGCACGATCACGTGCAATATCGGCGACATGCTGATGCGGTGGAGCGACGATCAGTTGCCGAGCACGCTGCACCGTGTACGCATGCCGCAGGCCGACGAATATCAGGGGCCGCGCTACTCGATGGCGTTCTTTGCCCAGGCCGACTGCAATGCGATCATCCACGGGCCGAGTGGCCGCTACGCGCCCATCACCGCCGCCGAGTATCTCCAGCAGCGCATCGCCGCCAACTTCGCCGGCTGAAATGTTCGCTGGGCAATCGAGGTCACGCCGTCGTCGCGGGGACTCGAGCGGCGCCAAAGCGCATGACACCGTCGACAATGGGAGCCTTGGCGATGAACTTCTTGTCGGCGCGATGACTCTGCGTGTTGATCCATGGTTCGCGGTCACCCTGGCGGGGGAGGAGCGGCATCATCCGTGCCATGTAGCCCGCCGAGAAATCGTCGATGAACGGTCGCTCGGGCATGTCGGCGTCCTCTGGTCGCAGCCGCGGGGTGGCCTGCGTCATGCCCGACTCGGTCATGTGGTTGAGGAGACGGCAGACCCACTGGCACGTGATATCAGCGCGTAGGGTCCACGACGCATTGATGTAGCCGAACGATGACGCCATGTTGGGCACGTCGGAGTAGGCAATCCCCTTGTAGGTCCACGTCTTCGAGAAATCGACCGGTTGGCCATCGACGGCGAAGTCCATATCGCCGATGGTGACAAGCTGAAGGCCGGTGGCGGTGACGATGATGTCGGCATCGATGTGCTCACCGTTGGTCAACAGAATGCCTGTCGCGGTGAACGTGTCGATCTCGGCGGTGACTACAGAGGCGTCGCCGTTGTTGATCGAGTTGTAGAGGTCACTGTCGGGGATCAAGCACAACCGCTGGTCCCACGGGTTGTACTCGGGTGTGAAATGCTCAGCCACCGTCTCGTCGCCAAGTTCCTTCTTCGCTAGCTTGATCAGCTTCTCGCGCATCTTGTCGGGCTTGGTTCGGGTCTGCTTGTAGAAGAACTCGCCGAGCGTGGCATTCTGCCAGCGTGTGATTCCGTAGGCCGTGCTGTCGGGGAGCACCTTGCGGAGTCCGTTCGCGATCGGGTCAACGGCGGGGCGTGACACGACGTAGGTGGGCGAGCGTTGCAGCATCGTGACGTGCGAGGCGGTGGTGGCCATCGCCGGCACCAAGGTCATTGCTGTCGCGCCAGATCCGATCACGACGACACGTTTACCCTCGTAGTCGAGGTCCTCAGGCCACTTCTGCGGGTGGACGATGGGGCCAGCGAAGTCTGTCCTTCCCGGGAATTCGGGCTCGTACCCGCCCTTGTAGCTGTAATAGCCGGAGCACATGAACAGGTAGTTACAGGTGTACGCGACGGTCTGCTTGTCGCCCTCGGCGCCGACCTGTGCAGTCACGGTCCAGGTTGACGTCTCGCTCGACCACGAAGCGTCGGTGACCATGTGCTGGAAACGCATCTTTTGGTCGATGCCGAACTCAGCAGCCGTTTCGCGCACATACGTGAGGATCGATGGGCCGTCAGCGATGGCCTTGGCCTCGGTCCACGGCTTGAAGCTGTAGCCCAAAGTGTGCATGTCGCTGTCGGAGCGCACGCCGGGGTATCGGAACAGGTCCCAGGTCCCGCCGAGATCGTCACGGCCTTCGAGGATCACATAGTCGCGGTCCGGGCAGTCTTGCTGCAGGTGGTAACCGGCACCGATGCCGGAGATGCCAGCGCCGACAATGACGACATCGAAGTGCTGGACCGTCGGACTCGTCATGACGTTGCCCCGTCGCGAGCGGCGGCCATTCGTTCGAGCATGGCTCCCATTTGGGCGTGCACCGCGTTGACGGCCTGCAACGGCCGCATCATGACTTTGAACTCGGTGATCATGCCGTCGTCATCGCAGGTGATGATGTCGACCCCGTTGACGTACTTGCCAGCGACCGTGGTCTCGAACTCAAGCATTGCGTGATGGCCCTGCAGGATTGTCTTAATATAGCCAAACTCGCCCGAACCAGATGACGTGGCCTTCGTCTCGACGTCGGAGTCGCCGCCGAGTGTCCCTCCAGCAGCGCTGAGATACACCTTGGTGATCTCGCGGCCCTCCTGAGGCGTGAACACGACGGGGGAGAGGAAGACGCAATTCGGATGCAGCAGCATATCGAAGCCGCCGTCGAGCTCGCGGCGCAGATGTGCATACCACTTGTCCATGCACCCGAAGATCGGGTCAGACTTGACGTTTGGCTCCGAGGCGCTCATCCGAGGTCCTCGATCGATGAGATGAGGTACTTCTTGATTGAGGCGCTGGTCACGGCGAGGCGTTTCCGGGTCTCTTGCCAGTCAGCCATGTGTGCACTGGCGAAGTGACCGTCGAGCGCAGTCTGGTCGTCCCACAACTCATACAGCAGCACTCGGTTGTCGTCATTTGGGTCCGGTGTAAAGGCATATTCATGGCACCCCGACTCCTCAAGTGTGGCTGCCACCATGGGTTGCACGGCGTTGAGGAAGGGCTCGCGCCCTCCTGGTTCGGCGACGATCGATCCAGCGACGATGAGCATGACGCAACCGTAGTTTCGTCAGCCTCCGTGGATGCAGTCCGCATGTGCGAGCATCGGCGCCATGAGTGCAATCGCCGGAGCATCTGAGCTGATCGAACCCACACCCGGCACTCGGTCGTTCCGGACCGAACGAGTGGTGCGGCTTGGTGACGTTGATCCCGGTGGTCGGCTCCGACTCGACGCGACCGCGCGTATGCTGCAGGACGTCGCCAGTGACGATGCGACTGACGCGGGCCTCGACGGTGCGTGGGGATGGATTGTGCGACGAACTCTCATCGATGTGCGTCACGCCGCGATGCTCGACGAAGCCGTCGAGCTGACCACCTACTGCACGGGTATGGGTCGGAGCTGGGCCGAACGCACGACGCGTATCCGCGGTCACGCTGGAGCCGACATATTCAGCAGCAGTGTGTGGGTGCAAGTCGCAACCGACACGGGCCGTCCGACTCCATTGACCGACCAGTTCCTCGACACCTACGGCCCCGCCTGCGATGGTCGCAAGGTCTCAGCCCGCTTGGGTCTGTCCGGCCCCACGGTGACCGCAGGACGTTCGCCATGGGCGGTGAGGCGAGCGGACCTCGACCCCTTCGATCATGTCAACAACGCTGCTAACTGGGCATTCCTCGAGGAGGCCATGGCGCCGGGGGCAGTCCGGGTTGGGCGAGCAGAGATGGAGTTTGCCGCACCGGTGATGCACGGCGGGAACGTTGAGATGGCGGTCGAACGCGGTGATTTTACGGCGGCCTGGCTGGTCGAGGGCGACAGCGTCCTCAGCTCTGCACGCTGGACTGCGGCCTGAGCGCAGATCGGCTGAAGATATGGCGCAATTGCAGACTCTGACCGGTCGCTGAACATGTGATGGAATCACTCTCCATCGACAGCGACTGAGTCAGATAACTGGATCAGCAGCTGGCGTCGCGGTCTCCTCGTCGCCGAGAGTGACGACGTGGGCAGCCAGGTAAGTACTGATTGGAACCGCGGACACAAGACCGATCGAGCCGACGAGCGCGCGGACGACCTCGACGGCAACGATCTCCCGAGTCGCAACCGAGCCGATTGTTTGGCCCGCTTGGCGAAAGAGCAGGAGGAGCGGGAGAGATGCGCCGGCGTATGCGAGGAAGAGCGTGTTGACTGTGGAGGAGATGTGATCCCGCCCGATCCGAACGCCGCGTTGGTAGAGCTCGTTGACCGTTGTGTGCGGCGCCGCGCGCTTGATCTCGACGACGGCAGATACCTGCGTGACAGTGACATCATCGAGCACGCCGAGTGAGCCGATAAGGATGCCGGCGAGGAGGAGTCCTCGCGGATCGACCGATGCACCGAGTAGGTCCAGGTAGCCAACGGACTCGTCTGCCAACCCGGTGAGATTTGACGACCAAACGAAGAGCAGCGCCAGCAGTCCCGTCACGCCGAGCGCGGCGAGAGTCGAGAGCAGTGCGACAGCTGTCGAGACGTCGAAACCATGGGCGAGAAAGAGCGCAACAAACGCGATCACGCTGGCGGTGACCAGCGCGACCGCCACGCTGTTCGAACCGGCAAGAAGCGCCGGGAGCGCGAACGCTCCGATGATCAGCAGGCTCACAACGAGCCCGGCGAGTGCCCCGACTCCGCGCCACCCGCCGAATGCCACGATGACCGCAACGAATACCAGCAACAGCAACAGCAGCGGCGTGCTGCGCTCGAAGTCGAAGAAACTCACCACCACCGAGCCATCACCCAGTCGGTCGATCACCACCAAGATGGTGTCGCCGTCGCTGATCGTGGTCTCCAGCGGCTGATCCAACACCAGTCGCTCGTCGGCGAAGTCGCCCTCCCTCGGCACGATCGTGAAGGTGTAGCAACCGAGCAGCGGGTCATATGAGCAGGGCACGAAGCTGCGATCGACGACGTTGGCGGTCACAGGATCGGATTCCGCGGCCACGAGGCCTGGCACCTCGCTCGTTCCTCTCGGCCACATCACGATTAACATGATCGTCGTGGTGATTGCGGCCACAGTGACCACAGCCCAAACCGTTCGGGCCACCCGGCGGCCGACCTTCAACGACACGGTGCTGGTGTGTGAATGCGTCACCCGACAATGTTCGCAGGAGAATTGTCCAATCGCGCGTCACTATGAATTGTTATTGGCAACTCGGTGGCGGGTGCTCCACATCGTCAAAGTGGTCAATCATCGTGGACGGTAGATCTCTTCGATCACCACCCTGTGGCGACTGGCAATGACCTTGCGCTTCATCTTCAACGTTGGTGTGAGCTCGTTGGTCTCGATGGTGAAGTCGCTGGACAGGATGCGGAACTCGCGGATGCTCTCTGCGCGGCTGACCCGCTCGTTCGCAGCTTCGATCGCAGTGGAAATCTCCTGGCGAAGCGTCTCGCGGTCGTCTTCGAGCAGCTCTCGTGTTAGGTCGCTTTGAGCAAAGGCCCGAGCACCGTTGTCCTCGGCCCACTTCGCGAGTTCATCGACGTCGAGCGTAACGATCGCGGCAATGAACGGCTGCTGATCACCAATGACTATGACCTGGCTGACGAGGCGATGCGATCGAACTGCATCTTGGAGAACAGCAGGGGCCATGTTCTTGCCAACGGCAGTCACGATAAATTCCTTCTTGCGCCCGGTGATCCTCACGAAGCCTTGGGTCGGGCAGCCCGTGTGAACTGCGGTCGCCTCGCAATCGACGACCGGCACCTCCGTTGTTTCCGCTATCGCGGACCGATGTTCATGTAGCGGTCGGCACGAACGACGTCAGCGGCGAGTCGTGGCCGTTGGCGTGGATACTTGGTGAGCCGTAGAATCGGTGGTGTTGGGTGGCCTGATCGGTGTCGACGATCGGGCGGCGGATGATGAGACCGGCGCGTTCCTCGGCGAGCGTTTCGAGGTGGGCGCTCGCTGCTCGCCAGCTCGGACAGTCCTCGAAGTAGAGCAACGTGACGTCCATCCGGCCAGAGTACGTACGTCTGGTGCTGACCTGTGCCGAGACGAGACCAACGGCGGCTTCGGTGAGGTTTGAGCTGGTGTGACTCAGCGCAGGATGATGCCTGGGGTGCCAGCCCGAGCGACGCCGATATGGGCGGCGGTGTGGCCGGTGGCGGCAAGCTCGGCGAGGATGCTCGACGTTGCCCCGGGTTCGACACCAAAGACAAGGCCGCCGGAGGTCTGGGCATCGGCGACGAGAAGTTGGTGCACTTCGTCGTGGTCGCCAGCATCGAGGAACTCGGCGCCCCACTCGAGGTTGCGTCGGCTTCCGCCGGGCATCACGCCAGAGACAGCGTGAGCGATGGCGCCACGCAGAAAGGGGATTGCGTCGAACTCGACGGTGACCGACACCTTCGATTCGAGTGTCATACGGCCGAGATGGCCGAGCAGTCCGAAGCCGGTGACGTCGGTGGCGCCGGTGGCGCCCGCTTCGACGGCGAGTCGAGCCCCGATATCGTTGAGTCGCACCATCGACGCAACTGCCTCGTGAGTTTCGGTTTCGCTTGCGGCGCCGGACTTGATGGCGGTGGTGAGGATGCCGACGCCGAGAGGTTTGGTGAGGATGACGTCGTCGCCCGGGCGCAGTCCGCTGTTGCGAAGGATCCGGTCAGGATGCACCATGCCGGTGACCGACATCCCGTACTTCGGTTCCGGATCATCGATGGTGTGGCCGCCAACGATGGCGAAGCCTGCCGCGGATGCAATGTCTTGGCCACCGGCCAACAGTTCGGAGAGCAACTCGGTGGGCAGCTTGTCCTTGTTCCAGCCAACAAGGTTGAGCGCGAAGAGTGGCCGACCGCCCATGGCGTAGACGTCGCTGACGCTGTTTGCGGCGGCCACTTGACCCCACGTGCGCGCATCGTCGACCACCGGTGTGATGAAGTCCGCCGTCGACACGATCGCCTGGTTCGCGTCGATCTGCCACACGGCAGCGTCGTCGCCGGTGTCGGTCCCGACGAGGAGTTCGTCGGGATGTTCAGATTTCAGATGGCGCACCACGTGCGCCAACTCGCCGGGAGCGAGTTTGCAGCCTCAACCGGCGCCGTGGCTGAACTGCGTCAGCCTGATGCGGTCCCGTGTGTTGTCGTCGTTCACTCGTGCCTCCCCTCTGCTGTCGTTGGTTGAACGGTTGGATTCAACCTGCTGATGTCGGTGATGATTCCCCGAATTCCAGATCGACCATCATCTCATTTGCGATGTCTTCGAGGGCATCGCGTAGGCCGTCTTCGTCAAGGCCGGGCGGGATACGGAGCGTGGCGCGAGCGTGGAACAGTGGCTCGGCCGACATCGGCGCCGACGTCGTGGCGGTCTCGAGCTCCAGGATGCTCACGTCGCGACTGGCGAGCGCGGCGGAGATCTCACGGATGATTCCGGGCCGATCCTGTCCGATGAGCTGCAGGCTCATCAGCGATGAGTCGTCCTCCTCGTTGGTTGTGGACGCAATGACGACCTGTACATCGAGCAGACCCTGCGCGTTCAACGCGTCGAAGCGCGCAGTCAGTCCCGCCACCTGATCGTCAGGAACCGAGACGACGATGAGACCAGCGAATTGGCCGGCCACGCGAGCCATGTGGCTGCGATCCCAGCTGCCGCCGTGCGTTGCGATTGGTTCGGCGAGCGCATCGACCAGCCCGGATTTGTCGTTGCCGATGACGGTGAGAACGAGCGTGGCCATGATCCAAGTGTCGCAGGTGCACAGCCGGAGCAGAACATCTCTGCCCGCGATGCCGTGGTCAGGCGGTGACGGTCAGTTGATGAACTGCAGGATCGGTGCGAGTTCGGTGGGCGTCGCGCCGTGCATGATCACGGCATCGGCACCGAGATCGATCTGCCGACCCACGGCGGTCGCACATGCGCTCGGGCTGCCGGTCGCGGCCGGAGCGAGCCACTCGTCGGGGAGTAGGGTGGCGATGTGCTCGAGTTGTTCCGTTGTGGCAATGGCATCGATCGCTCCACTGATGTTCGACACCATCTCGTCTGCTTGGAACGCGTCGAGAACGGCTGGGTCCCACCGGTTGGTTGACACCATCAGGTCGCCGTATGCCTGGAGATAGGTGGCGAGTCGCCCGACGGTCTTTTTCAATCGCAGCGGCTCATCGATGTGGTCGCCAACGGTCGCGTAGCAGGACCACACACGAACCGACGCCGGGTCGCGACCGGCCCGCTCGGCTGCGTCCTTCACCGTCGCGACGCATCGCTGCAACGTTTCGTCGGTGAAGAAGGTGTGCAGAATCACGTTGTCGAAAAGGCGGCCGCCCAACTTCAGGGTGTTTGGGCCAAACGCGACGATCGAGAGTGGAATGTCCTCGTCGAAGGTGGGGTCGAGCCGAAGAACCGGGTAGCTGCCGATCGGGCCATCATGACCGATCACGGTCTCGCCTTTCCACAACCGGCGCATGACGATGGCGAAGTCCTCCATCTGGGCTGTCGTGATCGGCGGGATGCCGAATGCCTTGAACATCGGTGCGATACCGCGACCAATTCCGAGGGAGAAACGCCCGCCGGTGAGGCGGTGCATCGTGGTGGCATACGACGCCGTGACGATCGGGTGTCGAGTGTTGTGGTTGGTCGCGCCCGTGATGATGTCGATGCTGTGCGACACGGCGCCGGCAGCGCCTGACAGCGTGGCCGCCTCCTTGATATTGAAGCGCTCGGAGATGAACGCGGTGCCGAGGCCGAGTCGTTCGGCTTCGATGACCTCGTCGATGAGATCACGCGGCGACTCGGGAGCCCCGGCCAGCGTGTAGAAGCCGAGATTCGGATGCTTCGGTGCGGGGAAAGCGGACATGGGGCGAACGTACTGTGCCGCCTCCTGGTCGCTGGGGTCGGTCTTCGGGTCGGCTGGACATTGCTGATTCGGTCAAGATGTGCAGATGCCCACCCGATGATGATGTGGTTCCTTGGGAACGGTCGTCAACTCAACCTGCAGGAGACCCCCTGATGTTCCGCCTTCGCCAAGTCGCCCTCGTGGCGCACGACCTCGACGCCGTTGTCGGCCAACTGTGCGAGACGTTCGGTCTCTCGATCTGTTTCCATGACCCGGGCGTCGCCGAGTTTGGTCTCCACAATGCGCTGATGGTCATCGGCGACCAGTTCTTGGAGGTCGTGTCACCGACCGAAGACGGCACGACCGCCGGTCGGCTACTCGAAAAGCGCCAGGGTGATGGTGGCTACATGGCGATCTACGAGTGTGACGACCTTGACGACCGGATGGCGCACCTCGCCGAGCACGATGTCCGCGTCGTGTGGGCAGGGGACTTCCCGACGATTCGTGGCAGGCATCTCCATCCTCGCGACGTCGGTGGAGCCTTGGTGTCGATCGATCAACCCGTGCCGAACGGCAGCTGGACCTGGGCAGGTCCGAGCTGGGAAGCGCACCGCGACGATGGTGTGGTTGTCGGAATCGCCGGTGTCACCGTCGGAGCCGCCGACGTCGCTGCAATGGGGTCGCGTTGGAGCGAGCTCGACATCGACCGAGCTGTGGATTTCGCCCAAGCGGGAGAGCGAGGCGAAGGTATCGACGGGGTTGACCTCGTCGCCGCCGATCGTTCACGCCGCGGCGAGACGCACGACATCTGCGGCGTCACCTTCCGCCTGGTCTGAGTGCGTCTGGTCCCGACCCCGAAGTAACTCAGAGGGCGGTGAGGATCCAGAGAGCCACCATGCCTGCGGCGAGTGTCCACAGCAGGTTCTTGCGCCACACGGCCACGCCGCACGCCACTGCCAATGCCGCTATCTCGGCTCCGACGATCGTGACGCCGGACCCGCCTCCGCCGCTGACCGCGAGGTTGACCGTGAGGGCTGCCAGCACCGCCGGGCCGACGTTCTGCAGAGCCCGCTCAATCGTCGGTGGGAAGGTGCGGTCGCCAAAGAGCAAAATCACGCTGCCTCGGAACAGATAGGTGCCGAGAGCACAGACCGCAAGGACAAGAGCTGCAGCACCGTGGCTCATACCGCGTCAGTCCTCGGCTCTGGGGAATTGCGCGCGGTCAGCCATTGGTCGACAATCGCGCCGGCGAGGACGCCGGTGACCGCACCGACCAAGATGCCGAGTCGATCTGACAACCCTGCTGCCAGCAGCGAGACCAGTCCGCCGACGAGCGCAGCGACACCAGCTGGAACGCGCTTGATGGCAAACAACGTCAAACCAGCGAACATCACGACGGGCGCGAAGTCGAGCTGCCACGACTCAGGAATGACTGGGCCAGCCACCATGCCCAAGGGCACAGCGAGGTTCCAGATCGTGAAGAAGAAGATGCCGAACGTGAGGTAGTAGCGACGGAAGGATGCGGGCGGGTCATCGGTGTGCAACATTGCGACGGCGAAGAGCTGGTCAACCATCACGAACGGTGCCAGCCGCCGCATCCAGCCTGGCTGGTGGCGAAACGAAGGAGCCAACGCAGCGCTGTACATCACGTGGCGACTGTTAATCACGAGGACAGCGGAGATGATTGCCCACAGCGATGCGGTACCGGCAATGGTGACCATCGTCAGTTGTGCAGCGCCCGCGAAGACGAGCGGCGACGTCAACCACGCTGCCCACAGCGGCATCTCCGACTCGGTCATAGCGAGCCCGAGGACGAAGCCAAACGGAATCGCCGGGATCACCAGCGGGAGCGCATCGGAAAGCGCAGCGCGGTCCGGACTGAGCCGGCGCCGGGCTGGTCCCGAGTCGCCCGTAACAGATGGTTGGCTGCTGGACATCGCCGTGCACGGTAGGCCCACGGAGCGCCGTGCGCACGTTCAGTGAGCCCGAGACTGCTGGCCTCACTCCCGAGCCACCGAGGTCCTGCAGCGACTCATCCCGCACTTGGTGGCGCGGCTGGGCACGAGCGGCTCAGCCGCTGGTCTCCTCAGCCCGCGCGAGCTCACCTCTGAGCGGCTGGAGTACGGACCACATCGCTCGATAGATCTCGCTGCGTTCGAGATCGAGTTCGAGATCGACTCTGATGACATCGTCGACGGCGTCGTCTCCGAGTTCACGCCGTGCCAGATCGAGGATGTCGTCGATTTGCTCACGCGAGAAACGTGACCGGCCATCACGCGAGCAGGCCGCGACCGCTTGAACCGCCAGGCGATATTCCCCCTGTTACCGCCAGGCGATGTTCCCCCTGTTGTTGAACGACCAGCAGAGCAAGCGGGGTGCCCCGCTGGCTCATAGCGGTCAACTGACGGTGGACTGGCGTCTTGCCCGTAGTCTGTCGCCGTGCGGATGATCTCCCACCTGGCACCGGGCTATCCGGCTGCACTGTTTGAGGCGTTCGCCGAGTACATCGGCGTGGAGCTTGGGTTCGAAGTCGGGAGATCGGGACCCGACCCGCTGATCGACCCGTTCGCTGCGGGCACTGCGGACCTCGGATGGGTCTGCTCCACGTCATTTGTCGAGCTGACGACTGACCGGCCAGCGTCGGTGCAGGAGGTGGGTGTCGCCTGGGTCCCGGATGATCCAGACGCTGGTGACCGTCCGGGTACTTCTCCGATGTGCTCGTCAGCGCCGACAGCGATGCCGGGTCGCTCGATGATCTTGCGGGCTGCCGCGTCGGGTGTAACGACCCTGCCAGTCTGAGCGGCTATCACGCCATGCGGATTGAACTCGACCGTCGGGGTCGCGCTCCAGCCGATTTCGCGTCACTGGTAATGACCGGTGGCATCACCATTCGACCGACCAACTCCTTGCGGGCGAACTCGACGCCGCCGTGGTCGACTCGATTGTCCGCACCCGTCGGGCGCGACAGTGGGCCGATGTCGCCGGACTTCGAGTCATCGAGCGTCTCGGGCCATGGCCGACCCAACCTGTCGTCACGCATATCGCTGCCGCACCGGCCGACGTCGGTGCCGTGCGCGACGCCTTGCTGCGAGCCAACGACGACCCGGAGGTTGCGGAGCTGCTCGCAGCCTCGGCCCTGACACGCCTGGCGTCGACAGATGCTGATCACTGCGAGGACGTGCGAGTCGCGATGGCTCGACTCGCGGCCCTCACTCATTGACCAACTCGTCCAGCCAGTCACGCAAAGATGAGAGCGCGGCCCCGGTCCTGCGCGTTGGCCAGGTCAGCTGATAATCGCGATGTGATGTCGCGACGGGGCCGACGATGCACAGCAGATCGTCAGCGATGAGATCTTCGACGAGCTTGCTCCACCCGAGCGCAATGCCACGTCCAGCAAGCGCCTGCTGGAGCACGGTGGGGTAGTTGTTGAACTCGACCCGTCGACGGCCGGGGGTGAGTGACAAGTCGAACGACTGGAGCCAGTCGGTCCACGACATCCATGGTCGGCCGGTTGCATCCATGTGCAGGAGCGGCGCGGCGAGGACATCCTTGGCGCTGCTGTGTTCATCCAGGTTGAGTTCAGCGGCCAGTGCGGGGGTCGCAACAGGCATCACCTGCTCAGCAAACAGCGGCGTTGTGTCGTAGCCGGTCCAAGCGGCGTTGCTGACGCGCACGGCAGCATCGAAATGATTGTCGTTCAGTTCGCTTTCGCGGTCGTACAGCCACAGTCGCAGGTCGCGGTCCCCGAGTGCTCGTTGGAGCGAGTCGAGTCGTGGCACGACGAGCTGTTGCGCGAAGCCGGGCGGCATGGCCAGGACGAATATGTCATCCGCGTCGGTGATGTCGCTGATGGCATGTTCGAGCAACGTGAACGCGTTGTCAACTGCGGCCGCCAGTGCGTGGCCCGGACCAGACAGCGCGCTGCGATTCGTTTGCCGCACGAACAATTCGACGCCGAGGGACCTTTCGAGCCGTTGGATCTGGCGGGTGACGGCCGGCTGCGCAAGACCGAGTTCGCGTCCGGCGGCCGAAAAACTACCGTTGCGTGCAGCGGCATCAAAGACAGCAAGGCGTTGGAGCCGGTCGATCGAGGAGACAAGTGGTCGCGGACGAGGTGCCATAATCAATAAGCATGGCAGATTACCCAAAGGAGGACTGTGCAGAGGTCCAGGGGCTCGTCAGCATGATGGTGTGCACTTGGATGTTGTCGATTCATCAACCGCCGTGTCGGGTGCTGGTCCCGCCCGTGTCGATCTGTACAGCAGGGTCGACGGCGGTCGACTGGTCCTCGGACGGGATCGACGGACGGTCGCGCTGCATCCGTTGTGGGTGCGCGAGCGTTCAACATCGATCGATGCCATCGACCGAAACAACGGGCAGCGCCTGACCGAACCGCTCGACCACGCAGCCGAACTCGCGGTTGTCAACGCAGCGGTCGTCGAGAGCTGCTCGCCATATGTCGACGTCACGTTCTCCGACAGGCATCGAATGCAACTGACCGAACGCGACATTGCCGACGCATTCGGGGACGACGATGCCGATGCACCACCTCGGCCCACACCGTGGAGTGGCGTCGACATCGATGCGCCGGTCATCGATTACGCAACCCTGACGAACCTGGCGTCGACCGATGCTGTGATGGCAACGACGCTGGACAGTTTCTTTCGTCTCGGCTTCTTTCTGCTGCGTGGCACGCCGGCGGTGCCGGACGCGCTGTATGAGATCGCCTCGCACTTCGGTCGAATCTCGGCGACGAACTTTGGAGACTTGTTCGATGTGCGGTCGGATCCGGTGCCGATCGACCTTGCGTACACGCCGGTCGCGCTGACCGCGCACACCGACCAGCCGTACCGCCGACCGGTACCCGGCATCCAGTTCTTGCACACCATCGCCAACGACGCCCCAGGCGGATCTTCGACCGTCGTCGACGGTCTCGCCGCTGTACAGGCTCTGTCGGTGGCCGACCGTGAAGCGTTCGAGGTGCTCAGCACGCTGCCGATCGAATTCCGCTACGACATCGGGACCGACGTGAAGATTGCGCGTGCGCCGCTGATCGAGTTGCACCCTGATGGCTCGCTCCGTCAACTGCGCTATTCGCCGCGGCTTGACTTCGCCCCCGCCGCGGACCCGGCAGTGCTCGACATCTACTATCGCGGCCGCCGGTGGCTGGCTGCGCAGTTGAACAGCCCGAGTCGGCAGATCAGCATTCGCATGGAGGCGGGCGACGCCCTCGTGGTCGACAACCATCGTGTGCTGCATGGACGGACGTCGTTCGATCCAACTCGGGGTCATCGCCACCTGCAAGGGTGCTATATCGACCATGACGGCCCCGAGACCAAGTGGCGTCTCGCCCGCCGTCGCCAGCACGCTCGACAGACAGGACACCAATGACGCTCCAACCGACGACCGCCGAACCGACAGCAGAGACACCATCCGGTGTCGTTTCCTTCACCGAGATGCAGCACGGCACAGCGGACGACTACGCCCTGCTCGACGGCTTCGAGCGGCAGCACGCTGCCGGGTTGGCCGATCGACTGCTTGGCGTGCTCGCGCGGCTCGATGATTCACTCGGCGGGTATCAAATCACGCGCCTCGAACATTCGCTGCAATCGGCAACACGCGCCCGCCTGGCGGGCGCGGACATCGACTGGGTCGTTGCCGCCTTGCTGCACGACATCGGTGATGAGCTGGCCCCGTACAACCATGCCGAGTACGCCGCGAGTGTGTTGCGCCCGTATGTCCGCGAGGAAGTCGCCTGGGTGATCGAGCAACACGGTGTCTTCCAGAGCTACTACTTCGCCCACCACCTCGGGGGAAATCGCAACCGGCGCGACGAGTTCGCCGACCATCCATGGTTCGATCTGTGTGCCGCGTTCTGTGCCGAGTGGGATCAGAACTCGTTTGACCCGAACGTATCGATCCACGATCTCGCCTCGTTCGAAGCCGACGTGCGCGCGGTATTCGCCCGAACTGCGTGGGATGCCGGAGTGACTACAGCGGGTCCTGCGGAGCTCGTTTCATGACTGCCGTTGGTCCAGTCGACCCGGCAACCGTTCGAGTCGGATTCATCGGGTTGGGCAACGTCGGCGGGAAGCTCGCCGGGTCTCTTCTCCGCAACGGCATCGCCGTCGTCGCGCGCGACCTCGACACGGCCCTCGTTGACCACTTCGTCGCCCTCGGAGCCGTCGCGGCCGAAAGCCCGATGGCGGTGGCCGAGCAGTGCGATGTGGTCATCACCTGCCTGCCTTCGCCTGCGGCGTCTGCGGCGGTGATGGAAGCTGACGATGGCGTCATTGCCGGTCTGCGACCAGGAACGGTGTGGATGGAGATGTCGACGACCGACTCGGCCGAGATCACGCGACTTGGCGCGTTGGTGGTTGCCGCGGGGGGCTCGGCCGTCGACTGTCCCGTTTCGGGAGGCTGTCACCGTGCAGCGACCGGCAATATCTCGATCTTCGCCGGAACCGACCGGCCGACGTTCGAGCGAGTACTACCGCTGCTCACCATCCTGGGTCGCCGAGTTCTGCACACCGGTGACCTTGGCTCGGCTTCGGTGCTGAAGGTGGCAACGAACTATCTCGCCACGGCAAACCTGATTGCCGTGACCGAAGCCCTGACCACGATGGCCGCAGCTGGCGTGGACCTTGCCACCACCTATGAGGCGTTTCGCATCTCGAGCGGCAACTCGTTCGTGCACGAGACCGAAGGGCAGGTGATCTTGAACGGTGGCCGGGACATCAGCTTCACGATGGATCTGGTGTTGAAGGACATCGGTCTCTTCCAGGACATCGCTGACGCAGCCGGTGTGCCGCTGGAGATGAACCCGATGATGATCGATATTTTCAACGATGCGGCCGCCCGGTATGGCGATCGTGAATGGTCGCCAAATGTCATTCGGCGACTCGAAGATGCCGCCGGCGTCTCGGTCACTGCGCCGGGGTTTCCCGACGAACTGTTCGACGACGAGCCGGAGGAGCCGGGAGCCGAAATCGTGGTCCGGCGATGAAGCTCACCCGACTCGGTGACGGTCCGATCATCGGGCCCGAGACCCCCGTCCGGGGTGTCGGACCGCCGATCGGCGCCAACATTCAGGGCCCGTCGCTGATCCGCACGCCCGCATGGATCGACAACCCGCTCGGTGCCTACTCGCTCTACTTCGCCGATCACAAGGGTGGCTACATTCGCCTCGCTCATGCCGACACGGTGACCGGCCCGTGGACCGTCTTCGCCCCGGGCAGCCTGCAACTCACTGACAGCACGCTGATCACCGAGCCGCCCGAGGCAACACCCGAGCAGCTCAGCGAACTCGAAGCGCTCTAGACCAAGCACCTCGGGGCGACGAAGGCATCGGTGGTCCTGGTGGACGCGACCACACCGCACATCGCTTCGCCGGACGTGCATATCGACACCGAGCACCAACGTGTCGTGATGTATTTCCACGGACTCGCTCGTCTCGGTGTGCAGCTCACCAAGGTCGCAACGTCAACGGATGGCATCAACTTCACAGGTCAGCCAGAGGTACTCGGGCGGCCCTACATGCGGGCATTCGAGCACGCTGGCATGACCTACGCGTTGGCGATGCCCGGCGTGATGTATCGCAGTGCTGATGGCCTGACCGGCTTTGAGGAGGGTCCCAGCCTGTTTGCGCCCGAGATGCGCCACTCTGCAGTAGTCGTGCGCGACCGCACACTGCACGTCTTCTGGACACGTGTGGGCGATGCCCCCGAATCGATCATGCGGACAACCATTGACCTCGACGGAGACTGGTCGACGTGGACCGCATCGGACTCTGAGATCGTGTTGCAACCGGAACACGACTGGGAAGGCGCTGGTGCTCCGCTCGAGCCGTCGGAGCGCAGCGTCGCCCATGGGCGTGTGAACCAGCTACGCGACCCGGCAGTGTTCGATGACGTTGACGGCCGGAGCTACCTGCTCTACGCAGTGGCGGGGGAGTCCGGCATCGCGGTGGCCGAGATCGATTGGGAGGAGCGGTCAGCTCGTCGGCGTCATCACTGATGGAACGAGCGATGCTCGAACCACGACAGGAATTCGGCAACGGCAGCGCTGTCGCTCGCGGTGGTCTCCGGCGCGGCGAGCACCCCCGTGAGGTCTGCCTTGTTTGCCATCAGCGCAGCCCACAGAGTGGTCGACGTCGAGAGCTGTAGTCCTTCGTCGGAACCGGTGGTCGGGACGGCCACACCGCGGCGAACATGTAGCCCGGAGCGGTCGCCGCTGACCTCGATGGTGAGTTGTTGGTCGACGTCACCGCACAGTGTTGGGTCGAGCATCACGCGCACCGTTGCCAAGACGTCCGCGACGTGGGCCTGTTCGACCTGCGCGAGAGAGAACCGGTGGGCATGAAAGCGGTCGGTGTCGGCAGTGCCATCGAGGTGGCGAGCGCGGACGAGGCACCAGTTGCGGATGTTCGCCGCGGTCGTCCGTCGGGCAACCATGCGCAAGAGGCCGGCGAGTTGGGCTCGATCATCGTCGTCGGCCGACTCAAGGCGGATGAGCCAGGTCGCCATTTCGATCGCCCAGCGGATGTCGTTCGCTTCGGTGGCCGCGGCAATCTTGTCCCGAACGGCCTCGGCGCCGCCAAACCCGTCGACAAGCTTGGTCGCTCGCTCTGCCGGAGGGACGGGGAACAACGCAGCCTCGTCACCATCGAACCAGCCGCGCAGTCCTGCGTGGATCTGACGGACGTGGTGTTCGACGACGCCATAAAACTGTGTTTGGAGGTACGACTCGGCGTAGAGATCCGGTAACTGCACGGCCTCGGTCAACTCGCCGAGGGTGAGGCCTTTGTTGATGCCGCGGACCGTCTGATCCCACATGAACTGGATGGCATCCCTGCTGCGGAGCACCTCGTTGGACACGGTGTCTGCGCCACTGAGCGGCGGGCCGTGTGCGCCCACCAGATGCTCCGCACCGAGCGTGGCGATGTGGTCGAGCCCGACCAAGAGACCGTTTGGATCGCGATACTCCTCGCCACGAATGGGAAAAACGTTGAACAGGACCGGCCACACGATGTTGTTGACGCAGACCGACAATTCGGGGAACCAGATCGTGATCGAATCGTTAGCGTCCGAAGGCGCGGGCGTCATCTCGACGGTGAGCCCTGCGATCGTTGCCGTGGTCGGAGTGTCAAAGGTGTCGGTCGGGTCGAGAAAGCCTTCGGTGAACGGAGCATGCTCGGCGTTGCGGAAGCTGAGCCCGAGACCAACGTTGACGAGAGCGTCAGGCCCCTCGGCCGGCAACGTGATACCGAACTGGTGCACGAGACCCGATCGCGCCACGGGACCAACTTCAGAGCTGTTGCGCCGACGGTTACCCACCACCCCGCTGTGGCTCCAGATCGGAACGTCGCCGACCATGTCAATGACAGCCTGCGTTCCGCCGACGTAGTGAAAGTGCGTGTAGATCACCGCGACCACCGGTGTGTCTGTCTCGGCAGCGACGGCATCGAGCGCGAAACGCATCTCCTCGTTGCACTCGCCCGTGTCGATCGCGATCAGACCGCCCGGGCCCTTGACAAACGTCTGGTTGGACAGTCCGTTGCCGACCATGCACCAGACGCCATCGCGCACTTTCCACAGCTTGCGTTCGAAACGTTCACCATGGTTGGCGCTGGCGCCGTGGATGAGGCCGCCATTGGCGGCTTCGACGGTGAGACCGTCATCTGGATGAAAGCTTGCGGGCAACGTCGGCGACATCGGAACATCATCGCATGCGGGCGATTCGCGCTACGTTCCCGAGATGACCGCTCAGCAACGCACTCCACAGCAGGCACTTGGCTCCGGATTCGGGATGCGCTCGACGCCATCGGAAGTCATTGCGGGCGCCGACCTTTCCGGCAAGCTCGCTGTTGTCACCGGTGGCTATTCGGGCCTCGGACTCGAAACGACAAAAGGCCTCGCAGAAGCGGGTGCTGACGTCATCGTCCCCGCACGTCGTCCCGATCACGCACGAGGCGTGCTGGCCGGACTGGGTGACACCGCTGGCACCATCACCGTCGACGAGATGGACCTGGGTGACGTCGCGAGCGCCGGCGGGTTTGGTCGGCGCATCACCGACGGTGACCGGTCCGTCGACATCCTGATCAACAACGCCGCAATCATGGCATGCCCCGAGACGCGGGTCGGCGACGAGTGGGAAGCGCAGTTCGCGACGAATCATCTCGGGCACTATGTGATGACCAACAAGATGTGGCCTGCCCTCGCTGCCGACGGCGGTGCTCGAGTGGTCGCGCTGTCGTCGACCGGCCACAAGCTCTCCGATATTCGTTACGACGACATCCACTTCACGTCCGACTATGACAAGTGGATTGCCTACGGCCAGGCGAAGACCGCCAACTCTTTATTTGCCGTCCACCTCGACGCCCTCGGCGCTGAACACGGTGTTCGCGCATTCGCCGTACACCCCGGGGGCATCATGACCGAACTGCAGCGCCACCTTCCGAAAGAAGAGATGATTGCGATGGGCTGGATGGACGAGGCGGGCAACATCAATGAGTTGTTCAAAACACCTGAACAGGGAGCATCGACGTCGATCTTTGCTGCCACCTCACCACGGTTGGACGGAATGGGCGGTGTGTATTGCGAAGACGCCGACATCGCCAATCTCGAAGACCCCGATAACGCGATGGGCAGGTTCTTCGGCGTCAAGCCGTATGCCATCGACGCCGCCAACGCCGCCAAGCTGTGGGATGTGTCCGCCGCCGCCACCGGCGTCAACGCGTTCGTCTGAGTGTTCAGCGCTTCTTGGGCGTGACCCGGCCGCTCCGGGCGCGGACGTGACCCTGAGGTTTCGGCCGCTGATACGGCAACTGCCGGAACCACAGGTTGCATGCCCATTTCTGGCCACCCCACACCGGTGACCCGCCATGCAGAGAGTGGCGGTGGCGCGTCAGATCTTCGAGTTCGTGGTCGCCCACGTTGTGAAAGATCACCATGCGGCCGGGGCGGGCCTCGACTTCGAGTTCGAGCTTTGGAAAAATCGTGCCACCGCCGTCCTCGACCTCGTTGAGGTACATCAGCGCGGTGACCAGCCGCTGGCCGCCCTTGGCGGTGCGCTGCCGCCCCTTCTCCGTCGTCATGTCGTACGCGTCGAAGTGTGGTTTGTACTCCTGGGTCTCCCCGTAGTGCACGACCTGCAGCGATTCAGCGTGCCGCACCGGAATGCCGACGAGGTTGCTCACCCGCTTGACCAAGCCACGCACGATCGGCGTGTGGTCGTGTTTGACCCACGCCACCGAGCCCGTTCGTCCGTCGCTGGTCTGCGCTGCACCGACGGCGCTGACCAGGGCAGTGTCGAGCTTGTCGGCAGTCAGCCGAATGATGTGGTTTCGCTCGGTCTCAGTGACGAAGTCATCGATCACCTGCACCAGCGGGTCGTCAGCAACTTGCTGGCCCAAGTGGTACGAGTCCTTCAACCGCATTGCCATCACGACATCATTTCATTTCGATCGGTCCGCTGCTTGCTGCCCGCTGCTCAGAGCGTGGAGATGCCGCCGTCGACGGGAATGACGGTACCGGTGGTGTAGGCGCTCGCTCGGCTGGATAAGAAGATCACGGTGCCGGCGATGTCTTGCGGCGTGCCGACCCGCTTGCGCGGGTTCGTGCCCTCGACCATGGTGCGGTTGTCCTCGTCGTCGAGCATGTAGGCCATCATCTTTGATGGGAACGGACCAGGAGCGATCGAGTTGAGCAGGATGTGCTCACCGACCAAGTGGGAGGCCATGTGCCGGGTCATCATGTGAATGGCAGCCTTGGACGCCGAGTACGAGTAGTTGTCGCCGATCGGAACTCGGATGCCGTCGATCGATCCGATCATCACGACACGCGCCGGGTCCTCGTCTGAGGCGCCTGCTGTCAGCTGGGGGAGGAATGCCTGGGTCAGCATGAACGGAGCCTTGACGTTGATGTCCATCACCTTGTCGAAGCCCATCTCGGGGAATTCGCCGAGTGGAGCGCCCCACGCAGCTCCGGCGTTGTTGACCAGGATGTCGAGTTGGCTTTCGTTTTCGGAGAACGCGCTGACCAGCGACGCAATACCGTCGGCAGTCGACATGTCGGCAGGAATCGAGATGCACTCGCCGTGTCCAGGTTCAGCCTGCGACAACTCTGCGGCCGCCGCATCACACTGTGCGGCTTTTCGCGCGGTGATGTAGACCTTCACGCCATTGGCGACCAGGCCGGCCGCGATCATGTACCCGATGCCGCGCGAGCCGCCGGTGACCACGGCGACCTTGCCGGACAGACCGAACAGACTCTTGAGATCGAGCGGCGGGTGGTCGGTGTTGCGATAGTTGGCATCTTGAGTCATGCTCCGGTTGTAGTCGGTCGGCGCGCAGCAGCTCCAACCGGCTCAGACTGCCGAACCACGGTCTGTCATGCTTTGCTGGAGTGATGGATCACGCACTTCTCGTCGAACGCAAGGTCATCGGCAACACCCAGACCGTCGAGGTGGCCGAACAGCCGCTTGATGCGAATCAAGTCCGGCTGCGTATCGACCGGTTTGCCGTGACCGCCAACAACATCACCTACGCCGTGTTCGGCGACATGCTTGCCTACTGGGAGTTCTTTCCCGCTGCGCTGCCGTTCGGTCAGGTGCCGGCGATGGGTTGGGCCGAAGTCGTCGAGTCGAACAACCCTGACATCGCCGTTGGCGGTCGCTACTACGGATGGTTCCCCATGGCCTCGACCACGGTCATCACCGCCACCCTGGTGAGCGATGGGTTCCGCGACGACGGCGCCCACCGGCAGCCGCACGCGCCGGTGTATCGCTCATACGTCGACACGAAGCGCGACGGGATGTACGACGCCGCCGACGACGGCGAAGACCGCCACGTGCTGCTTCGCGGGTTGTTCCTCACCGGCTACCTCGCCGAAGAGTTCTTTGCCGATTCTGGTGGCGGTACCGACAACGGCGAACCGGCCTACTTCGGCGCAACGCAGGTCGTCGTGCTGTCCGCATCGTCGAAGACGGCGATCGGGTTTGCGCAACGCGCGGCCGAACGTGGCGTCGCCAAGGTCATCGGACTCACTTCGGCTGGCAACGCTGACTTCGTCCGCAGTCTCGGCTACTACGACCAGGTCGTCAGCTATGACGAGGTCGCCGACATCGATGCGTCTTGCGCGACAGTGTCCATCGACATGGCGGGCAACCCAACGGTGCTCGGCGCGGTGCACACTCATCTTGGCGACCAGCTCAAGTACTCGATGACCGTCGGCCGCAGCCACCATGATGCGCCCGATGTCGATGCTGCAAATGCGGCTCAGTTGCCCGGTCCGCAGCCGCAGCTGTTCTTTGCTCCGTCGGAGGTCGGTCGACGCTTGGAGCAGTGGGGACGCGAGGCGTACCAACAGCGATGCGCTGATGCGCTCGCATCGTTCGTCGAAGGCAGCCGTTCCTGGCTGTCGATCGACCACCGCACCGGCTCGGACGGAGCTGCAGCAGCGTGGGCCGATGTGCACGACGGAAACGTCGCACCGAGTGTCGGCGTCGTCGTGTTGCCGAACGCCTGACCGTCTGCCCGTTTCGTCCCGAGGTAGAACGGACGGGGCGGCCGTAACCTCACCTGGTGCTCGAATCGCTCCCGCAGGTCTCTGACCGCCGCCTCGCCGTCCGCATCACCGCGGACGCGCTCCGGCACGTACGAGCGGGACACCCCTGGGTGTTTGATGAGTCCGTTGCATCGGTGAACCATGAGGGTGCCCTGGGTGACCTCGCCGTCATCTTCGACAATGATCGACGGTTTGCTGCGATTGGCCTCTATGACCCGAATGGTCCGATCGCTATCCGCATCCTGCACGTCGGTAAGCCCGCAACCATCGATGCGGACTTCTGGACGCAAGTGATCGCCGCGGCTCGACAGATCCGCCAACCACTCGTGGACGCTGAGTCCGCTGGGCACCCGGCTTTCAGGCTGATCAACGGCGAGAACGACGGGTTGCCCGGCTTCGTGGTCGACCAGTACGACACCACGCTCGTCGTCAAGTTGTACTCGCCGGTCTGGTTTCCGCACCTGGCCCTGTTGACAGATGTGCTGATGACCACCACCGGTGCAACGTCGGTGGTTCTGCGGCTCGGGCGCAACGTCGCAGCCGGTGAGACCTACGGACTCGATGACGGCGACGTGATTGCCGGAGAGATTCCCGACGGGCCTGTGTTGTTTACGGAAGGCGGGCTCATTTTCGAGGCCGACGTCCGCACCGGTCAGAAGACGGGTCACTTCCTTGATCAACGTGCTAATCGGCTCCGGCTCGGACGGCTCTCTCGCGATCGCGACGTCTTGGACGTGTTCGCGTCAACAGGCGGCTTCAGTGTGCACGCCGCCGCAGGGGGAGCGCGCAGCGTCCACAGCGTCGACATCTCCGCCCCGACGCTTGCGATTGCCGAGCGCAACATGGCCCACAATGCAGCACATGCCGAGGTGGCCGCGTGTGAACACACCACCGAAGTCGGCGATGCCTTCGATGTGATGATCGCCCTCGCCCGGGCTGGGAAGATCTACGACATCGTGATTGTCGATCCGCCGTCGTTCGCGCAAAAGCAGTCGAGTGTCGACGTTGCCGTGCGGGCCTACACTCGGCTCACCCACATCGGACTTCGCCTCGTGCGTCCCGGTGGAATCTTCGTCCAAGCCTCGTGCTCGAGCCGGGTCTCGGCCGACTTGTTCTACGCGACAGTGCTTGATGCTGCCGACGCGGCGGGCCGCGACCTGCGCCAGCTCGTCCGCACTGGCCACGACATCGACCACCCGGTGACCTTCCCCGAGGGCGCCTATTTAAAGGCCGGTTTCTTTCGCGCTCTCTGAGATGCTGGCAACCTCGCTGGCGTACGCTCGGTGACATGGCATCGGTGGAAGCAAACGGCATTACGATCGAGTACGAGACAACTGGCGAAGGCGAACCGCTGCTGCTGGTGATGGGCCTCGGTGGCCAGCTCACTGACTGGTCCGATGGATTCATCGACCGGTTCGTTGCGTCAGGTTTCCAGGTGATCACGTTCGACAATCGCGATCAGGGCCTCTCCACCGAGTTCGACTGGGAGCCGCCCACGCAAACGCGAGCGGTGCTTGCAACGCTGGTCAAGCGCCCACCTAAGGCCGGCTACTTGATCACCGATATGGCGAATGACGCGGTCGGTCTGCTTGACGCTCTCAGTATTGAGCAAGCGCATGTCGTGGGGATGTCGATGGGTGGCATGATCGCGCAGACCATCGCAATCGAGCATCCGCAGCGGGTGCGATCGCTGACGTCGATCATGTCCAACACCGGTGACCGCAAGAGCGGCCGAATCGCTCCGTCAATCATGCCGAAGCTGGCGAAAATGCCGACGCCGAACCGCGCAACCGCAGCGCAGCGCTCGGTCGACATGTTTGCCCTCTTCAGCGGGTCCCACTTCGACCCGTCAGAGCATCTGCGCCGCTCCCAGATCAGCGTCGACCGGTCATTTCGGCCTGCGGGCACAGGCCGCCAGACGGCCGCCATCATGGCGAGTCCGAACCGGACACCAGCGCTGCGCCAGCTTGACCTTCCCGCGCTCGTCATCCATGGGTTGATGGACAAATTGGTGCAGCCGAGCGGTGGTACGGCAACTGCTGCGGCGATTCCTGGCTCGCGCCTGTTGATGTTCCCTGACATGGGCCACGACGTGCCCGAGCCGCGCCAGCAAGAAATCGTTGACGCGATCCGTCGCAACGCCGACTCCGCCTGACCAGCCGCTCGCTAGTCGTCGACGAGAATGTGTCCAACCGGAACCGCGCGGCGGACGTAGCCGAGTACCGGTGAGGCTCGCACGGTTGCGTTCGCGCCCTGGGGGATCGCATTGCGCTCACCCGCTCGCCATGCCACAACCGTGTCTGAGGTCCCATCGTCGATCGCAACGAACAGCGTGTACCGATCGCGCTCGATGAGCCTGCGGATCGAACGAGGTAGGGGAGCCACTTCGGCAGGTTGACGGGCGCGGAGCACGACGCCCGTCCGTTCGACGGTGCTGAACACGTCGGCTGCCCCAGCAATGGCAACGAAGACGCCGGCCAGTATCGGGAGAAACGTGAGCACGGTGAGTCCAGTTGCCACGTCTGCGATGAGCCAGTCCTGTTCTGGGAAACGCTCGAACAACGAATCCAGACTGTCGCCACGGGCGGCGTCGCTGAAGAACCGTCGGAGACGCAATCCGACGAACGCAGCGACGAGTCCGGCGATCATCGCAACGACTGGGTGCAGGCCGTACCCGAGACGCGTTGGATACTTCACTCGCACCAAACGCGGGTGTTGGCCCACGTTGCTCCACGCTCGATAGTGGTCCTCGCGGGCCAAGGGCAGTTCGACCGCTGCGCCTTCGGCGAGGCACATCGCCGAGGCATAGCCGAGACTGCGATCACCGACCTCGATCGCGCTCGGGGCCATTGGCACGTAGTCGGCCTCGACCAACTGCTGACGGACTGCCAGCCAATCTCGCGTCGCCGCAAGGCCCGCCTCGGTATGAGTGAGGGAGTGGTCGATTGCGTGACGAACGATGCGATAGCCAAGTGCCGCCACGCCGAGGAGCGCCGCGAAGAACCACGCCCGACGCTCGATCGAGTCGACGACGGCGACGTCGACGTCGACGTCACCGTCGCGTGCCGCCCAGATGATCAACCCAGCGAGAACGACGAGCACGGCAGGAGCAGCCAACAGCTGCGCCGTCCAACGTCGACGCAAGAGTCCAGCCTGCTCGGCGTCGTCGACGACGAGGGAACGGAACCGCCGCCACCATGCACCCTTGACGTCAACCGCGAGAAATCGCACGGGAATCGCCCGGTCGGTGGTGAACCGCGCCATCACGTGCTGCAGTACGAGGCGCTCATGGGGGCGGAGCGCATCGCCCTCGTAGGCCGTGGCAGCCGGTCGCACCCGACCCAAGTCATCATCGTCGTCAGCCGGTGGCAGCAGGCGCAGCCAGCCGCGAGCGGCCAGATCGATCACGGTCGCCCGGAAGCCGGATGCCGTCAACGTTGCATCGTTGGTCAGCATGTTGACGACGGCGGGTGATTCTTTGCGGAGCTCGCCGTGGTGATCCGCCGGCTGCGGGCGAGTGGGAGCGACGTGACGTTCAGCGAACCAGAGGCCGATCGCCGCGATGGCGAGCAGGAGAATTCCGACGACGAGGCCGCGACCGGATGGCGTAGCGGAGACTACGTCCCAACCCAGCGCCACCATGCCGATCAACATTGCGACATTGTGGCAGCCGCCAGCGCGCGGCGCAGCTTCTTTGACGAAAGCCGGCGAATCTTGAAAGAGCTGGGCACGGTGGTCACGTGCCGGCGTGATCGCCGATCGTTTCTGATCCGTCGCCGGTGTTTGCCTCGCTCTCGCCGCGCACCCACACGGTGCGTTGTGGGAACGGAATTTCGATCCCGGCGTTGTCGAACGACGATTTGAGTGCTTCGCGCAGCCGTCGCTGCAGAGCCCACTGCGAGCCCGGTGTGGTCTTCACGATCATGCGCATCGTGATGCCGTCAGCACCCAAGGCTTCGACGCCGAGCACAATCGGATCCTCAAGTACATCCGCCCTCCACGCTTCGGATCGGCACACCTCCTGTGTGGTGCTCAGCATCAGCTCACGCGTTTCGTCAAGGTCGCTGTCATACGCGACATCGACATCGACGAGCGCAACCGACCAGAGTTGGGAGGTGTTGCCGACCCGTCGAACTTCGCCGTTGGGCACGTGCCAGACAGTTCCGTTGAGGCCGCGGAGCCTGGTGACTCGAAGCGTCACCTCTTCGACTTCACCGATCGCCTCGCCGAGATCGACGAAATCGCCAATCCCATATTGGTCCTCAACCAGCATGAACAGTCCGGCAATGCAGTCCTTCACCAAGCCTTGTGCACCGAACCCGAGAGCCACGCCCGCGATGCCAGCCCCGGCGATGAACGGGCCAAGATTGAACCCGAGTTCACCGATGATCAAGATGGTCGCGACCGTCCAGATCAATACCGTCAGCGTGCTGCCGATGACGTTGGCGATCGAGGCGGCCCGGGCCTGCCGACGGGGATCGGGTTCGTCGCCGCTGATCGTCTCGGGGAGATCGATGCCGATCTGGCGGAGACGACGAGTAGCTGCTGAGCTGTCGGAGTCCACGAATTTTTCGAAGGCACGAAGGACATAACGTCGGGCGAGCCGACTTGATATCCACGCAACGGCCAGGATGAACAGAATCGTGAGCGGCTGATGAAGCACCCAGTCAACGACTTGGGTCAGGTCCTCGTTGCCGTCAGTGAGGTCGTACACCTGCTCGCAGATGAACGAAGGGTCATCACCGCATCCTTCCTCGAGTGTTTCGAGCAATCCTGGCGTCGCGGCAAATGCAAGCACGCTTCGAAGGTACCCAGCACGAAGATACGGAAGCGGGATGCTGGCAGGGTCTCTTCGCCGTCGTTGACGTGACGTGTGTCGCAGGGCCGACTTCGTGACGAGAACAGCCTTCTGCGACACTGCTCCAATGACCGCAACATTCAACGAGACTGACGCCGCTGCCGGATCGAGATCCGTCGATTCCGAGACGCAACGGGTCAATGATGCGCTCGACGCGCTGCTCGCCGCTCACGACCCCTCCACAATGGACAACGCCGAATTCCGTGGCCATCGATTCGACGCCGGACTGGCCTGGGTCCATTTTGCCGAAGGTGACGGAGGACTCGGGCTTCGCCCCGAATTGAACCGCATCGTCGAGCGTCGGCTGAAGGAAGCCGGAGCGACGCCGACTGACCCGAGCACGTTCTTCATGGGGTTGGCAGGGCCGACCATCGCGACGCATGGCGATGACGCGGTGAAAGAACGTTTTCTCCGCCCGATGTTCACCGGCGAGGAGAAGTGGTGCCAACTCTTCTCCGAACCCGGTGCCGGATCTGATTTCGCTGGACTCGGTACCCGCGCCGACCGCGACGGCGACGAATGGATCGTCAACGGCCAGAAGGTGTGGAACACATTGGCGCACGTCGCTGATTTCGGGATGCTGGTCACCCGCACAGATCCTGAAGCACCGAAGCACAAGGGCATGACCTACTTCGCACTCGACATGCACGCCGAGGGCGTCGAAGTTCGGCCATTACGTCAGATCACGGGTGAGGCCGAGTTCAACGAGGTCTACATGACCGACGTCCGCGTGCCGGACGACTGTCGCGTCGGAGCTGTCGGCGAAGGCTGGCGGGCCAGCCTGACCACGCTGATGAACGAGCGCAATGCCATCGGCGGCGGCGGCGGCGGCGTGCCCCGGCGCGGCGGCGCGGCGAACGACGCGGTCGAAGTATGGGAAGCCATGGACGAGTCACGCAAGGACCCGGCCACCAAGGATCGACTGATGCAGTTCTGGGTTGAGGCCGAAGTCGGCCGCCTGACCAACATGCGCGCGAGCCAGAACGCCCGGTCCGGCAACCCTGGCCCTGAAATGTCGATTGCCAAGCTGGCGTACTCGCAACTGAACATGGGGCTCTACGAGTTCTGCATGAACCTGCTCGGCGCCGACGCTCTCATTGACTACGACTACACCTTCCGTCGCCCTGAGGAATCCATTGCGAGCGGCTCTGCGCACGGACTGCGCTACGCGTTCCTCCGAGTCCGTGCCAACTCCATTGAAGGCGGCACGTCAGAGATCATGCGGAACATCCTCGGTGAGCAAGTCCTCGGACTCCCCGGCGAGCCCCGTGTCGACAAGTCCGTGCCCTGGAACGAAGTTTCGCGCAACTGATCAGCAATCGAGACTCGCGGTCCACCGACTGCCCATTCCGACTACACATCGACATGTCAGACCTCCTTGGCTCATTTCGAGTCGTGGGAGTCGTCTTAAGTTCGTTGAGAATCGGCCGATATCCTGACGGGTCCTGACCTTCGTGGTGCCGGGACCGACGAACGGTTTCATCGGCACGAAAGGGTGGGCGCCATGTCCGACATCATCACTTGAGGTTTCACTTCTATGCCAGATTCTTCGTTTCGTTTGGGTGTGGTGGGGACCGGTTATGTGGGTTTGACGACTGGTGCGTGTTTTGCGCATATGGGTCATCACGTGGTGTGTGGTGATATTGATCAGCGCAAGGTCGACTTGTTGAATGCTGGCCATATTCCGATTGTGGAGGAGGGCTTGGAGCAGGTCGTGACCGATGCTCGAGGGTTGGGTCGTCTCGAGTTTGTGTTGGGTGCTGAGGCTGCTGCGGTTGATGCTGACATCGTGTTTTTGTGTGTGCCGACTCCGCAGGGTGAGGACGGTTCAGCGGATTTGTCCTATATCGAGGCGGCAGCTGGGCAGATTGCGCCGGTGTTGAAGCCTGGTGCGGTGGTGGTGAACAAGTCGACGGTGCCGGTGGGTTCGACGATTGCTGTTGAGCAGGTGTTGCAGCGTTCTGACGTGTTCGTGGTCTCGAATCCGGAGTTTTTGCGTGAGGGCACTGCTGTCAGCGATTTCTTGTTGCCCGATCGAGTGGTGATTGGTTCCGGTGACCGTGGGGCAGCGGAGAAGGTTGCTGGGCTCTATGACGGCATCGATACGCCGATCATCATCACTGATCCGTCGTCGGCGGAGACGATTAAGTATGCGGCGAACGGTTTCTTGGCGATGAAGATCTCTTTTGTGAATGCGGTGGCTGCGATGTGTGAGGCGGTGGGTGCCGATGTTGCTGCTGTTGTCGATGGGATTGGTTCTGACAAGCGGATTGGCCGGCAGTTCTTGAATCCGGGCCCGGGTTGGGGCGGGAGTTGTTTCCCGAAGGACTCTCGTGCGTTGGTCAAGATCGCCGAGGATCATGGCTACAACTTTTCGATGATGCGCGGTGTGGTTGAGGTGAATGACGAACAACGTGTTCGGATGGTTGACAAGGTTTCCAGGGCGGTGGGTCGACATCATTCGAATTTGGAGGGTGTGACTGTTGGTGCGATGGGTTTGACGTTCAAAGCTGGCACCGATGATTTGCGTGAGTCGCCGGCAATGGCGATCATTGCCGAGTTGCGTCAGGCTGGGGCGCGTGTGCGGGCGTTCGACCCGACAACGTGTGGGGAGCTCAGTCCGCATCAGGCGGTCGCGTTGGATGGTATTGAGTTGTGTTCGACCTTGATTGAGGTTGCTGACGGCGCTGACGTGGTGTGTGTGTTCACTGAGTGGCCGGAGTTCGCGAAGGTCGATCTCGAAGACGTTGCTGAACGGGCGGGTGCGGGGACCACACTGGTGGATATGCGCAACATGTTCGATCCGTGGAACGTCAAGCGAGTCGGACTCGGTTACGACGGCGTCGGACGCCGATAGTGCGCGTCGTCGTTGCCGGCGGTGCGGGCTTCCTCGGTTCGCATCTTTGTGATGCTCTGATCGACCGCGGCGACGAGGTCGTCTGCGTCGACAACTACATCACCGGTCGTGCCGCCAACGTTGCGCATTTGATCGGTCATGACTCGTTCACGTTGATCGAGCAAGACATCGTCGTGGCATGTGACGTCGACGGTGACGTCGATGCAGTGATGAACTTGGCTAGTCCGGCATCACCGAAGGACTACTACGCGTTCCCGATCGAAACGCTTGATGTCGGCAGCATCGGTACACGCAACCTGCTCGAACTCGCCGATCGCAAAGCGGCAACGTTCTTCATGGCGTCGACCAGTGAGGTCTATGGAGACCCGCTGGTGCATCCTCAGCCCGAGACGTACTGGGGTCACGTCAACTCGATCGGTCATCGTTCGATGTATGACGAGGCAAAGCGTTTCTCTGAGGCGCTGACGATGGCTTATCACCGCAGCAGGGGCGTTGACGTGAAGATCGTTCGGATCTTCAACACCTATGGTCCGCGCATGCAGCCCGACGATGGTCGGGTCGTGTCGAATTTCATCGTGCAGGCGCTGCGTGGCGAGGCGCTCACGATCTACGGCGATGGCCAACAGACGCGCAGCTTCTGCTACGTCGCTGATGAAGTGCGTGGTTTTGTCGCCCTGCTCGACAGCGACCAGACCGGGCCGATCAACATCGGCAACCCTGCTGAGTTCACCATGCTCGAGCTCGCTGAAATTGTGGTCGAACTGACCGGCTCCACCGCTGGGCTCGTCCACGAACCGCTGCCGAGCGACGACCCGAAGCAACGCCAGCCCGATATCACTCTCGCAGCACGGCATCTCGATTGGGAACCGACGATCGCACTTCGCGCAGGGCTTGCGAAGACGATTCCATACTTCGCCGACGAGCTCGCTCGTCAAACCTGACCGCGCCCGGCTGCCAAGCCGGACGCACGCGTCGATTGAGCCGCGGGAGTGTCAGACCTGCATCGAGTTGGCCAGTTGAGCGACAAACTTGAACAGACTGCGACGAAGCCGGCGCAGTCTTCGAAACATGTTGTGTTGAAGGCGTAGAGTCGGAGGTCGTGTGGCGACCCAAGGTGATGACGGCGATGACGCCCGCCACCTTCGACATCCGCACGGGCGAGCTGCGCGACCTGGTTCGGCGATCGCGCGAAGTCGTGTTGCTGGCTGCGGTCACCGGAGCAATCACCGGACTCGGCGTCCGTTTCTTCGAGTTTGTCGTCGCCGAGGTGGCTTTCGACAGAGTGCTGCACGGTCCACTCTGGTTCGCTGCCATCGCGCCGGGCCTCGGGCTGGTTGCGGCGGCACTCATCCTCCGCATCGTTGGCAACGGCGCATCGCCAGCCACCTCGGATGAATACCTGCGCGCGTTCCACGACTCGGAATATCCACTCCGACCCCGAGCCTTCATCGGTCGCATCATGGCGGCAATTGCGACGCTTGGAATGGGTGGGGCAATGGGGCTGGAAGGTCCGTCGATGTACGGCGGGTCGGCGATGGGTGCGTTCATCCAGCGGCGGCTCCCCGCCGCCTTTCGAGGCGCCGACTACCGAACGCTGCTCGTCGCGGGAGCCGCTGCTGGTGTCGCCGCGATTTTCAAGGCGCCCGCCACCGGTGCGATCTTTGCTCTTGAAGTTCCGTTTCGCGACCAAATGGCACGACGCATGCTGCTCCCGGCGCTGGTCGCGTCGGCATCGGGCTATCTCGTCTTCGTTGCCTTCAGCAGCACCAAACCCATCTTCTCCTTCGACAGCGACCGGGCCGTTGCGTTCCAGTACAAGGACCTGGCAGGTGCTGTGTTCATCGGTATCGGGTGTGCGCTCGGCGCGCGCGCGTTCTCACGACTGATCCGCATGGCCAAGGCCTTCACGCTTCGCCCGATCACGGTCCGACTGGTGATCACCGGAGCGTCGCTCACCGGTCTCTTCATGCTGACCCGGGCACTGACTGGCGAGAGCCTCACGCTCGGGTCCGGGTACGAAGTGTTCGGGTGGCTGGGTGAGGAGCATGCCATCTGGCTGCTCGCCGCGATCTTCTTCATTCGATGTCTCTCGACGGCAGTGACCCTCGCCGGCGGCGGCGTCGGCGGTGTGTTCATTCCGCTCGTGGTCGGCGGAGCCATCGTTGGGCGCGGCGTGGGCGACATCGTCAACCCGCTTGACCCCACCTTGTACGTCATTCTTGGCGTGGCGGCATTCCTCGGCGCCGGTTACCGCGTGCCGCTCGCCGCTGTCATGTTTGTTGCCGAAACGACGGGACAGCCAGGTTTCATTGTGCCCGCACTCTTCGCGGCCGTCGCCGCTGAACTCGTGATGGGTGATCAGTCAATCACCACGTTCCAACGCTCACCTTTGTAGCCGGTTGACTCCGGCAGACGGCCCACAGACTCACCGCTTCGGGGGAGAGGGGGCGAGTGCTGTAAACACTGGCGATGACGATTGACGTGGTGTCGGAGTTGCAGGGAACCGTGGTCGCGTTGTTGGCGCGCCCGGGCGAGGCGGTGCGGTTTGGCGGGGCTCTGGCGCTTGTTGAGTCGATGAAGATGCACCACGAGGTGGTTGCCCCCGCTGATGGGGTGGTCGCGTCGATTGCGGTCGTCGAAGGCTCGACGCTCGCAGTCGGTGATGTCTTGATGTCGCTCGGCGACCCGGTGGACTCCGGTGACGACGCAACGCTGCCGCCACCTGATATTTCCTCGGCGTTGGCGCTGCCGACCGGTCTCGACCGGCCCGATCTGACCGAAGTCATCGAGCGCCATGAGGGTGGGCTCGACGCGGCGCGACCGGACGCTGTGGCGAAGCGCCGACGGCGAGGGCGGCGCACAGCGCGGGAGAACGTTGCTGACCTCGTCGATGAGGGGAGCTTGATCGAGTACGGGCCGCTCGTCATCGCCGCGCAGCGTCGGCGACGTGACCTGGCCGATCTGATCGAGAACACACCGGGCGACGGACTTGTTGCCGGTATCGGAGACGTCAACGGGGATCTGTTTGCTGACGAACGCACACGCAAGTGCATTGCGATGTCGTACGACTACACCGTGCTTGCCGGAACCCAGGGCACGCAGAACCACCGCAAGAAGGATCGGCTGTTCGAGCTGGCCGAGCAGCTCCGCTTGCCGGTCGTGTTTTTCACCGAAGGTGGTGGCGGCAGGCCCGGCGACACCGACCAACTCGGGGTGAGTGGCCTCGACTGCCTGGCATTTCTCTGGTTTGCCGAGTTGTCGGGGACGGTGCCGCTTATCGGTGTCAACGCCGGCTATTGCTTTGCGGGCAACGCGGCCCTGTTGGGGTGTTGCGACATTGTCATCGCGACGGAGGATTCGAACATCGGCATGGGCGGTCCAGCGATGATCGAAGGTGGCGGGTTGGGTGTGTACGAGCCGCTCGAGATCGGTCCGATCGAGGTGCAACGGGCCAACGGCGTGGTCGACATCGTCGCTGCCGACGAAGCCGAGGCCACCACAATTGCGAAGCGGCTGGTCGGGTACTTTCAGGGCACGGTTGAAACGTGGGATTCGCCGGATCAGACCGCCCTGCGCGATGTCGTGCCGCTTGACCGACTCCGGGCATACGACATCCGGCGCGTCATCGATGGCCTCTTCGACGTCGGCTCGGTCACGGAATTGCGGCGCGACTTTGGCCTGGGCATGGTCACGGCATTGGCGCGCCTCGAGGGGCGGCCCGTGGGGGTCGTCGCCAACAACCCGCACCACTTGGCTGGAGCGATCGATTCCGATGGTGCCGACAAGGCGGCTCGATTCATGCAGCTCTGCGATGCACACGGGCTGCCGGTGATCACGTTGTGTGACACGCCCGGCATGATGGTCGGCCCCGACGTGGAAGAGACAGCGTTGGTTCGCCATTGCAGCCGCCTGTTCGTGACGGGAGCCAACCTCTCGGTCCCGATGGTGACCGTCGTGACGAGGAAGTCCTACGGCCTCGGCGCCCAGGCGATGATGGGCGGTTCCACCAAAGCTCCGCTCGCTTGCCTGTCGTGGCCAACGGGAGAGTTCGGAGGCATGGGACTCGAAGGTGCGGTGCGGCTTGGTTACCGCAAGGAGCTCGAGGCCGCAGAGAGCGACGCAGAGCGTGAAGCGCTGTTCAACACGATGGTCGATCGAATGTACGAACACGGCAAGGCGGTCAGCGTCGCCACACACTTCGAAATCGACGACGTGATCGACCCAGCCGACACGCGTCGCTGGATCACCACACTGCTCGCTGCAGCGCCCCCGTCGCGCGGCGAACGGCCCAACATCGACACCTGGTGAGGGTTCGCCTCGCTGCTCAGCCGAGGTCGGGCCAGGTGCGCTTCTGTCTGCGGCGCTTGCCAGCAGCCCCGAGTTTGCGCCGGTCCGCAAGGTCCCAGTCACGTCGCCAGCTGGTGTGCTCCGGGCCAGTCAATGCCGGACTCGTGCCGCGTGCAGCGCGTTGGCGGGCAGACCAATAGTCGGTGATCGCCTCGTCGCCGAGCACGGTGACGGCAGCTTCGATACGAGCGTTGAACCGCCGGGTCGATTCACCTTCGAGGGGCGAGAGGGCCGACCCGAACACGATCTTCGTGCTGCCGGGCTTGGGCCGCTTCATACCTTTGCCGAAGATGGCGCCGGTGCCGTCGATGAACACGGGCACCACCGGCGTACCGGTCTTCGACGACAGATACGCGGCGCCGCCCTTGAAATCCTGGCCCCACCCGTCAGGGGAGCGGCCGCCCTCTGGGTAGATCACCAGGCTGTATCCATCGGCGATGAGTCCGGACAGCAGGTCGCTCGAGGTTCGCCCCGTCGACTCGCGGTCGATCGGCACCGCGTTGAGCGACAGCGCCGAAATTGCCGACTTCCACTTCTTGTCGAAGAAGTAGTCAGCAGCAGCGGCGACAACCAGCTGGCGTCGCCACACGGTCGGGATCGACCGGATCATCACGCCGGTGTCGAGGTGACTGTGGTGTGTCGGAGCAAAGATCACCGGGGGCGGATCTTCCAACCGGGTGAGGTCGCTCAACCGGTCGACGCCAGTGACCTCGGGGTTGGTCAGTACACGCGCTGCGAGGCGGATCGGGCCCTCGGTGATGATTCCGCGCACACCCGACGCCAGTGGACGGCGTGCCCATTCGGTGTCGTAGTGGGCGCCAAGTCCCGATACCTCGGGCGGCACCTCGACGCCACGCGGCACGGTCGGAGTGCGGTACGGGAACCCGAAGTTGCGCAGTGGTGTGGTGGCCTGACTGAGCGCGCGTTCGGCGGTGCCAGCCAGCCGTTGAGCCCGTTTGATGTGTGAAGAGGCCATTGCCGGAGCGCCCTACTTGACGTCGGCGACCAGAACCGAGGGTACGTGGAGGTGGGTGATCGACGGTGACCGGCCGACAACGTCGCTCGCGATCTCCAAGGCGTCGTTCATCGTCGAAGCGGGCGTGAACCCCAAGCGTCGAACCGTGGGGGCATCACCGCCGACGATGATGACCTTGCCCGCGTGCTGTTGGCCGTGAGCTCCCCAGTACCAGGCGTAGAACGGATGCACGCCGTGATACGCATTGCCCGTTCGGTAGAGGTGTCGGTACCACTCATCTTCGGCGTACTTCTTCTCCCACTTTTCGCTCATCACCGCAGGATCGGTCGAGTCGGGCAGCACCTCTTCGAAGAAGTCGATGTAGCTCGGATGGTGGATGGGGTTGAAGTCGGGATACGTCGGGTGCGTCATGATGATGACTCCGCCCTCGCGCACCAGCGGTTTGCCGCGGTACATGTTGAACAGGTATCCCAAACCCATACACATCACGAGGATCGGGTTCATGATGCCCTCAGGGTTGTACGGGCAGATGTAGGGGATGCCCATGGTCAAGATGTCGGTCTGGCCCTCGACTTCAACAAGGTGCTGGGCGTAGACGTTTTTCAGCGTCTCTTCGTGCACGGTCGGTGTGAATCCGGCCTGGACGCTGGTCATCTCATACGGCGACTCGATGCTGTGCATGATCTTGCGGCGTGCCTTGACCGGCATCGCGCTCAGCGATTTCTGCGTAGCGAGGTACGTTGCCCGATCCTTGGCGTTCCACTCCCATTCGCGCTTCGCGAGGAAGTCAAAGGGCTTGGGGAACGTGTTGGTGTTCAGCGTGGTCTCGACCGTGAACACCTGCGGACCGCTGTCGCGCAGTACCTTGCCCATTCGCCACAAGCTCTTGTGGAGGTCGCTGTGATGGCGATCCATCAGGCTGCGAGTGTTCTGCAGCGTCTTCGGATTGTGGTGAAAGCTCAGGCACCGATACGAAGCGACGCCAGTGGTGATCGACTTCCAGCCACCATCCATGGCGACTTGGTTGACGTTGGCATAGACGACGAGGTCGGACTCAGCAACACGCTTATTGATCTCAAGGATCTCGCCTTCCTCGGTCTCTCCGATGACTGCCAGGTTGTCGTAGTCCTCGGCGTCGTGCTGATACAGCGTGCCGCGAGGATGGAAGGCGTCGAAAATGCGATCGCCGAGCACGTGCTTGAGTTCGTAGTCGTGCATCCGCCGGTGCAGACCGAGCGCAGCGATCAGATGGACGTCGTCGACGCCAGCCGCTGCTGCCATTTCGAGCACGGCTTCGATGATGCGTTGGCGCGTGTCTGGCTGGCGCATTTTGGGCAATGAGAGCGACGCGTCGTCAAAGCAAATGGTGAGCTTCATGTCTGGCTTGAGCAGCGCCGGGAGCGGCTCGGCATCCATTGGATTGAGCAGCGCGTTGCGAATGGCGCCGTCGACATCTTCGATGCCAGCCAGCGGTTCGGGTGGATAGATGACTCGGCTGCGGTCGGCGGGGAGACGTTCGAGGCTGAAGTTCTCGCCGCGCCAGAAGAGCATGGGTGGGGTCGAACGATCGACGTCGAGAACGAATCCTGGGCGTGGCATCAGTGAACACTCTTTCGCGAGGGGGAGTGGGCGTGGAGGGGGGAGTTGCCGTGGAGACGGCGATTGGCCTGGGAATCGGCGAGCGGTGTCATGAGTGATCCCGCATGTCGAAAGCGATCTTGACAGCGCCGCGGCGTCCTGCTGAGGCCGCGTGCGCAATGGCGTCGACGTGATCGGCGAGCGGGTAAGTGGCCGAGAGCAGGCGCTCGGCTTCGAAATGGTTGGCGGTGTCGATGGCCAGGTCGAAGGTTGACGTCGTGTGTCCGTCGGCCAGTGTCTCGGTGCCGTAGGTGTAGGCGCCCTTGAGTTCGGTTTCGCGGTGCCACAGCCCGGTCAGGTCGAGGGTGACATCTCCGGGCATCCCGAGGAGCACAACTCGGCCGCGGGGTTTGGTCATGCCGAGCGCATCGCTGACCGAGGAGTTGGAGCCGACGGCGTCGATGGTGACGTGTGCGCCCGAGGTGAGTTGGCCACCCACCAACATGCCGCCCACTTCACGGCGGACGGCCCGCTGAAGTTCGCTGCCCGGAACAACGACGTCGGCGCCGAGCGCCTTGGCGTATGCCTGCTGGTGCGGGTAGCGGGCGCCGACAACGACGCGAGCCTCGGGCACGTAACGCTTGAGTCCAGCGACCGCAGCGAGTCCCATCGTGCCAGCGCCGAGCACGGCCACTACCGGATTCTCGACGCCGACAATCGACGGTCGGGCCAGGAGCGCAGCGTGAATGCCACCAGCGAGCGGCTCGACGAGCACAGCCCGCTCGTCGGGCATGTCGTCGTCGATGTGATGCAGCTGAGATTCGTGCGCCCAGAACCAGGGAGCCCATCCGCCGCCCGTCGAACAGCAGAAGCCGGTCTGGATTCCGGGTGCGAGCGCTCCGCCGTTTGCGTCCATCGCGAGATGGGCATAGTCGTCGCCGTCAGCGGGTGCGGCGCCGTTGAACGGCAGCGGAAGTCCGCGGGCCGCATGGCCGAGCACTGGCTCCAGAATGACTCGCTTGCCCGAGTCGAGTTCGCCGACCACTTCGTGGCCCGGGACGAATGGAAAGCTCACCCAGTCCTCGAAGTACGTCGAGGCATGTCCCTCAACCAATGCAATGTCGGATCCGCAGATGCCGGCGAGCCGGGTGCGAACGCGATGCCAACCTGCAGCGTTGGCGCCCCCTGGGCACTCCGGGTCGTCAATGGTCCGCATCTCGAGCGGGCCCATCTTGGCGGCCATCACGGGCGACATTGCCGAGGCAATACGGGCCATGCCCAGCATGGCGATGTTGCGTCGGACTTGGAGCGCTCTCATGAGACGAATGCCTTCCGCTCGCGCTCACTCAACAGTTTGCCGACGGGGAGCAGTGGTTGCGGTGATCCGGAAGCCTTGCTCCAGTTCTCGACCAACCAGCCCCGCTTGCGGGCAATGGCGGCGAGCCGCGTTTCGGGGTTGACCGCGACCGGGAAACCGACTGCTTCGAAGAGCGGCAAGTCTGATGATGAGTCCGCATATGCAACGCACTCCTCGAGGTCGAGCCCCTCCTGATCGCAGTAGTCGGCAAGCAGCTGCGCCCTGGCTTCGCCAGTCGGCGGGACCACCGGCATCTCGCCGGTGTAGGTCCCGTCGGGTTTGACGGTCATTTCTGCTGCGAAGATCTCGTCGAACAACGGCCGCAGTCCCTCGACATTGAAGCTCAGCGCACCGGTGATCAGCACCGTGCGATGGCCAGCGGCGCGGTGCTCGCGTACCCGCCGGAGTCCGTCGGGGAAGCTCTTGGCCATGATCAGTTGCGTCATCATCTCCCGGGCATCTGCCTCGACCAGAGCAACCGGAGCATTCTCGTAACGACGATAAAAGTGGCGCAAGAAGTCGGTGCGATCTTGCCGATCGATCTTGATCAGGCTCGGTGCTTCGAGCAGCGTGCGCAAGACATAGCGGAACCGCTCCGGAGTGTCGAGTCGGCGCGTGGCCAGCCACGAATAACTCTCGACCACGTTCGAGGCGATCAGTGTGTTCTCAAGATCGAACGCCGCGACCTGCCGCTTTGGATCGAGGACCTGCTTGCGCATCCGCCCCATGCGATCGGTGCTCTTCGACTTGCCCGGTGTCGACTTGACGCGAGCGTGCTGGACGATCGAGGGGAGATGGATGCGGTTGACGTAGTGGTCCCAGTCGACCACCCGCGGGTCGAAGTTGAAGTCGCGCTGGTCGTCGGCGTCGAGCGATTCCCACAGACCGAGCAGGTTGTCGACCTGATAGATCGCCTCGCATTCGGTGTACAGGCCGTACAGCTCGACGTACTCGAGTGCCCGCTCGATGTCCTGACGCTTGGATTCCAGTTCGGCGGCGAAGTTGGCCTGTTTGCCACGCAGCGGTAGCGCTTGCAATGCCTTCTCAGCGGTGGTCAGTGTCTTCTGCGCGCGCGTGAGTTGCTTCTGCACTCGACCGCGGCCGGGGAACCGCCACTCGGGCACGATGATCGGCTGGCCGTCCTTGTCATACAGCGGATTTGCTGTGAAGAACGCGGTGGTCCAATCGACCATTGCCCGATATCGGAGCGGGTTGACGCCACCGGAGGCCACCTGACTGATCGCTGGTGCCAGCTCGGGGCCGGCGCCTGCGACGCCGATGATTGCTGCAACGACGATGTCGACGGGAATGACGTCGACGGTGCCTTCGGGGACGCCCGGGAACTCCTTGAGTAGTCCACCGGCGAAGGAGATGATGACCGGCTCGGCCATGCGAAACCCGCGGATCCAGCCCGGGCTCGGTTCTGCCCACGCCGACTCGATGATCGACGGCCGCACGATCGAGACCGGCACGGGGCCCTTCACTTCGGTCAGGGCCTGCTCGCCGAGGGCTTTGGTGTAGGCGTACGCGTCTGGCCAGCCGAGGCTTGCAGCGCGCGACCGGCCGGCATCGACGAGTTCGGCGCGCACCCAGCGTTCGCGAAGCTGTTCGGTCTTTGCGGCAAGGGCGGGAGCGCCAGCAGCGCCAAGTTCTCCACGCGCCTCCTTGCGGAAGCGTTCAAGATTGTCGCGAGTGCGACTGATTGCTTCGGTATCGCCCTTGAGTCGACGGGCGGAGGCCACCTCGTTCCGCCAGTCGAGACCGATGTCCCAGGGACCCTCGCTGACGAGTTCTTCGGGGGCGCGGCCGCGTCGGTTGCCGGCGACGTAGCACGTCGACACAGCCACGATGTGGGGCGTGATCTCAAGTTGGTTGCACAGCTCGGCAATGCGGACTGGGCCGAGCAGGTTGATTTCCACTGCCGAGTTGAGTGGCGAGTCGAATGAGACCGCTGCTGCTGAGTGGATGACGGCGCTGCAGCTTGCGAAAATCTCCCGGTCGGTGTCGTTCAAGTCAAGGCCATCGCGGCTGACGTCGCCGGCGATGGTGGTGATTCGCCGGCCGGTCATCTCGGCAAACGTTTCGGTTGCATCGGGCGCGCCATGGGATTCGCGCAGCCGATCGAATGCGTTGTTCTTGAGGATTTCCCGCTGTGTCCGCTTGGCAGCGGGTGTTCGCTTGCCGTCGCGGACGAGCAGGACCAGCTCGCAGTCCGGGACCGAGCGAAGCATGCGCTCGACGAGTGCTGTGCCCACGAAACCGGTGGACCCGGTGATGGCAATTCGTTTGCCTGCAAGGGATTCAGCAATCACAGGTGCAGTTCTAGCACGATTCTCTACCAATTGGTAGAGAGAGCTGCCAAGATGATGTGATGCGCGATGGCGACACGGGTGGCGAGGGCGATGACAACAGCGATCCAGAGTGGGATCGAGAGTGCGATGAGAACTGGGACGCCGATGCCTGACCGAACCACTCGGGAGCGCATTCTCGACGCAGCGCTCGACCTGTTCGGCGCACGCGGCGTTGACGCGGTATCGCTTGATGAGATCGCTCGTCATGTCGGTGTTCGCAAGCAGACAGTTCTTTACTGGTTCGACTCCAAGGAGGTGCTGGTGGACGCGGTACTGGAGAAGGTTGCCGCGGAACTGGTCGTTGTCATCGACGCCGCTGTCCGTGCCGCGCCAGATGACCCGCTCGACCGCGTGGATGCCGTGGTGCGTGCGGTCTTCCGCCCCGCAGTTCGTCGTCCGGCTCTCCTTGGCTTGGTGCGCGAAGTCAGCCGGCTGAGTCAGTCGCAGGCCGACCGGCTGGCAGCGCACATCTCACCGCTTGTCGAGCGTGCCGTCCACTATCTGGATGCGGAGATGGAGACTGGCCGTCTTCGGAAAGGAGACCCGCGATTGATCGCGGCGTTGAGCTACGCAACGGTGACCGGCATCGCGACGGAACCCGAAGCGCTCCGCACTGTCGGGTGGGTCGCTGATCAGGCTGGCCTGCGGGCGTTGCGCGATGAACTGCGTGCGTTCCTCCGTGCTGCCCTCACGCCGTCTTAACCAAGAACCATCCCGACCGAAAACCTGACCGAAAAATGTGGGATGAGCGTCGATGCGCGACGATTTTCCTACAAATTTCGGGTGGATCGGGTGGATCGGGTGGATCGGTGAGTCTGGGCAGACCTGGCTGCGGCGGTGTGCGGTGCTTCAGTGCGCAGTGTTGCGCCGGCGTCGCGAGTGGCGTTCCAGTGCAAGATCGACGAGTCGGTCGATGATCTCTGGATAGCTCACTCCGTCGGAGATCCACATCTTCGGGAACATAGAGATCGGGGTGAAACCCGGCATCGTGTTGACCTCGTTGAGCAGAAAGCCACGTCCGGGTCTGCCGTTGATCTCGGTGGAAGGATCTTCCCAGAAGAAGTCGACTCGCGACAGACCCTCGCACCGCAACGCCCGGTACGTCTCGATTGCGAGCTCTTTCGCCGTGGCGAGGGCGTCGTCTCCAATCGGGGCAGGAATGACCGCATATGACCCGTCGGCTACGTACTTGTCTTCGTAGCTGTAGAAGTCATCGCCTGGCACGATCTCGCCCGGCGTCGCTGCCGCGGGCTGGTGATTGCCGAGCACGGCGACTTCGATTTCCTTACCGACCACGGCCTCTTCGACGACGACCACTTCGTCGTAACTGAGTGCGACGTCGATCGCAGCGTTGAGCTCATTGACGCTCGATGCTTTCGAGACGCCGACCGATGAGCCCATGTTTGCCGGCTTCACGAACACGGGGAGCCCCAGGTCATCGACGATTGTGGTCGCGAGCGACGGCGTCATCTCGTGTTCGGCGAATGCCCGGTACCGAGCCTGGGGGATGCCGGCGGCAGCGACGACCTGCTTGGCCATGGCTTTGTCCATTGCCACCGCAGAACCGAGCACGCCGGTGCCGACGTAAGGCAGGTTGGCGAGCTCGAGGAGTCCTTGGATCGTTCCGTCCTCACCCATCGGACCGTGGAGGAGCGGCATAACGACCGTGGTTGAGGGCTCGGCCGAGGCGGCAGAAAGAATCGGCGTTGGTGATACGTCAGATCCCGTCGGGTCGAGTTGGGCTGGCAGCCCGCCGCCGCCTGAAGCCAGCGCAGTAACCGCCTGGTCGGCAATAGCCCACTGCCCGTCGGTCGAGATTCCGATCGGGGTGATGCGATACTTCGCCGGATCCGCCGCGGCCAACACATGGGCGGCGGTGGTGCACGAGACGTCATGTTCCGCGCTTTCGCCACCGAAGACGACGATGAGGTGGATCCGTTCGTCCGTGTCGATCAGGGTGCCACTCATCGTCCTCCACCAATCGTCATAGTGCGAACGGTACCGTCGACGCCCGTGAGGATTCTGGCATCAGCAGCAGCAACCGGCATCGGTGGACGACTGGTCGGGCCCGATGTCGAGTTCGACGGCGCATCGTTCGACTCGCGCTTGGTGCGACCGGGCCAGTTGTTCGTGCCGATTGTGGCTGACCGGAACGGCCACGAGTACATCGAAACCGCCCGGTCAGCTGGAGCGGTCGTGCATCTCACGAGCCAGCCGGGGCAGGCTGCGGAGGGGGCCACCTCGATTGAAGTTGTTGACACCGCAGCCGCGCTGATGGCGCTTGCCGCCTGGGCTCGCGGTCAATCGGTCGGCAAGGTCGTTGGTGTCACCGGCAGCGTTGGTAAGACATCGACCAAGGACCTGATTGCCGCCGCATGCGCATCTGAGCTTCGGACAGCGGCCAACGAACGCAGCTTCAACAACGAGCAGGGGTTGCCGATCACGGTGCTGAATGCGCCCGATGACACCGAGGTCCTCGTGTTGGAGATGGGGATGCGCGGCTTTGGCGAGATCACGAGACTCTGCGACGTCGCCCGACCGGACATCGGCGTGGTCACCGCCGTTGGCCACTCTCATACCGAACGAGTCGGTGGCATCGAGGGTGTCGCGAAGGCGAAGAAGGAGTTGGTCGAAGCGCTGGACGCGTCGGGTACAGCGATCCTCAACGCCGATGATGAGCGCGTGCTGGCGATGGCTCGGCACACGGACGCGACTGTTCTCACATATGGCGCTGCGGGCGATGTGCGGGCCAGCGGCCTCGCACTTGATGCACTGGCCCGCCCTCGATTCCGCGTCGACACCCCGTGGGGAAACGCCGACGTCGAACTGGCGGCGAGTGGCGCGCACATGGCATCAAATGCCGCAGCCGCAATCGCTGTTGCCGGGTCCGTCGGCGTGTCGCTTGACGCTGCGGTCGAGGCATTGGCGACAGCGTCGATCTCAGGCATGCGGATGGAAGTATCGACGGCCCCGTCCGGAGCCACGGTCATCAACGATGCCTACAACGCCAACCCGACATCAATGATCGCGGCACTCGAAGCCCTGGCAGCGATGGAGGCAGATCGTCGTATCGCCATCCTCGGCCTCATGGGGGAATTGGATGATGACGTCGAGGGCCACCGGGAAGTTGCGCGCATCGCTGAGACGCTTGGTGTTCAGGTCGTTGCCACCGGTACGGATTTTTACGGCGTCCGACCGACCGACGATCCGGTCGCGCTCATCGGCAAATTCCAAGCGGGCGATGTGGTGCTGGTCAAGGCCAGCCGGTCCGCTGGCCTTGAGCGCATCGTCGATCACCTGCTCAGCTGAACCAGCCCGAGTGACTTTGGGGACGGGTCCAGCCGTCGCTCGCTAGATGAGGCGGCTGGCATTGACCGGCGTGTACTTCTCGCCGCCTTGGCTCTCGGGCAGGAACGCGCTGCGCGTCAAGTGGCGCAGATCGACCCAGTACGCAAGGAAGATTGCAAACGCGGCACCAAAGCCGAGCACGGCTCGAGCGCCGGCCCACTCGATGACCACGCCGAAGAGCAGGTTGCCGATCGGCACGGTGCCACCGAAGACCATGAACCAGAGCGGCATGACGGCGGCCCGCTCGGTGTTCTTCAGATTGAGCTGCAGCTCAGTGGTGATCGCCGTGGCGGTCATGAAGTACGCGAACCCGAGCAGAAAGCCCACGGGGTACGGCAGGAACGAGTCGCGGAGCTGCGAGAAGACGGCGAGGACAACAGCGAAGCCGGTGAACCCGCGAACGATCAGTGTGTGGCGGCGCACGTCGGCCAGCCAGGTGCCGACCGAGATGGCACCGAAGAAGGCACCGAGCCCCCACGTTGCGTACAGCGCCCGGTATTGGTTGCCGAGCGCGTCGAATCCGAAGTTGAGCTCGGCGATCGACGGGAACAGTCCGACGAACGGCAAGCTGAACAGTGAGAACAGGAACATGCCGAGAAGGAGTCGGGAGAGCACCTGTCGCTCGCGGACGATGTGGAAGCCGGTCAGCAAACGACGCCAGCCGACTTCAGTGAACGTGCCTCGGACGTCGGGCATCCGCACGATGAGTAACGCAACGATGAAGAAGACGTAGGTCGCCGCATTCACGGTGAAGATTTGCGCGGTGCTCATGCCGGTCGCGGCGAGTACGGCAGCGAGGACCGGCCCCATCACTCGGCTGCCGTTGATCATCGCAGAGTTCAGACTGATGGCTCCGGGCAAGTCCTGACGGTGCACGAGGAGGGGCATACTCGCCTGGAAGGCCGGCGCATTCAGCGCGTTTGCGATGCCGATGGCGAGCTGTGTTCCGAAGATCGCGACCAGCGCGGCGTCCTGTGCCACGAAGAAGGCAAGACACAGTGTGAGTACAGCGGAGATCGACTGCATCGTGAGCTGCAACTTCTGCTTCGATACCTTGTCGGCGAGCACTCCGGCGGGAATCGACAAGATGAGGAGCGGCCCAAGCTGCATGAAGATTGCAACGCCGACGAATGCGGGCCGATCGGTGCGGTCTTGGATATAGGCCGGCAGAGTGAAGTTCTGCATCCACGTGCCGATCTGCGACAGCGCCAGACCGACGAAGATGATGCGGAACGAGCGGTACGACCACGCAGCCTTGGCGCTGCCGGGTACACGGCCGTGCTGAGGGGGTTTCGGGTCGGTGTAGTCGAACGCAGTCAGAAGGTCCGACGTTAGCGAGCCGCTCGATGAAAGGGTCGGAACATCGTTCTGATCTCTTTGACATAGGTCTCTGGCACCTCGAACGCTGCAAAATGACCGCCGCGGTCATACTCGGCCCAGTGGACGATGTTGGTGTAGCCATCCTCCACCCACTCCCGCACCGGCGGCGCGATCTCCTCCGGGAACACGGCAAAGCCAGTCGGAACGTCGACGGTATGGCGGGTGCCTTTGCCGAAGCTCTCCCAATACAACCGGCCCGAGGACGCGGCGTTTCCGTTAATCCAATACAACATGATGTTGTCGAGGAGCTCATCGCGTGTGAGGACATCTTCAGGGTGGCCCCCGCGTTCGGAGCCGCGTGTGTCGGTCCACGCCCAGAACTTCTCGAGGATCCAGGCAGCCTGTCCGGCAGGTGAATCGACAAGGCCGTAACCGACGGTTTGGGGCCGTGTCGCCTGCTGCTTTGAGTAGCCCGAGTCCCAGTCTCGGTAGTACTGCAGGTGCTCGAGCGTCCGTTTGGCTGCAGCGCTGAGTTCGCCGTCGAGCTTCGGGCGTGCACCCATGGCGAGGGTGATGTGGATCGCAGCGCAGTGTTCGGTATCGAGCGCGCCGAGCGCCGTCGTCACGCCGGATCCCCAATCGCCGCCTTGCGCGACGTAACGGTGGTAGCCGAGGCGCGCCATGAGTTCGGCGAAAGTTGTGGCGATCTTGTCGACGCCCCAGCCGGTGACGGTCGGCTTGCCGGAGAACCCGTACCCGGGCAGCGAGGGCGCAATGACGTGGAACGCATCCGCTGCATCGCCACCGTGATTCGTTGGGTCGGTGAGTGGTTCGATCACCTTGTGGAACTCGACAATCGAGCCCGGCCATCCGTGCGTGAGCAGCAGGGGAGTTGCATGGGGATGCGGTGATCGTTGGTGAATGAAGTGGATATCGAGGTGGTCGATGGTGGTGACGAACTGATCGAACCGGTTGAGCTCGGCCTCGCTGGCTCGCCAGTTGTACTGCTCTGCCCAGTAGCCGCAGACGTCTTGCAGGTAGGCGAGCGGCGTGCCCTGCGACCAATCGTCGACCAACTCGCGTTCGGGCCACCGCGTGTTGCGCAGCCGGAATCGGAGATCGTCGAGGATCTCGTTACTGACGTCGATCGTGAAGGGTCGGATGCCAGTGCTCATCGCGTCAACGTAAGGCGAGCGACCGCGGCGTCGTGAGTCGAGACATCGTCGAGTTGCGTGCAGCAACCGTTGGCTTGACGGCTGTCTGGGCGAAGCGTGAGCACCCGTGAGGATCGGTAGCGAAAGTAGGGTTCGTTGTCATGACCGATGCCTCAGCAGCGATGCACAAGCGTGACCATGTTGCCAAGGAGCTGGGCATTGAAATCACGCATGCCGAAGTCGGGTTGGCGGTGGTCTCGATGACCGTGGAGGAACGCATGACCAACGGTCTCGGTGTGTGCCATGGTGGGCTGATCTTCACGCTGGCCGACACTGCGATGGCGCATGCTTCGAATGCTGGCAACGAGCGGACGCTGTCGACGACAGCATCGATTGAGTGGATCTCGATCGCCCGCATCGGCGATCACTTGGTGGCGACGTCACGCGCTGTTGCTCAACGCGGCCGGAACACGGTGCACGACATCACGGTGACAAACGGCAATGGCGACACAGTCGCACTGGTGCGCGGCCAGACGCTCACACTCGGTGGGCCGGTGCTCGATGCCTGACGAATTCGAACAGCGCGCGACCGAGCGTGTCGCCGAACTCGGCGACGGTGTCGAGGGCGGCTCCAGTGGGGAGATCGATCTCGAGAGCTTCGCTGCGTCGTTCGACTTGTTTCGGTTGGCCACGCGGACGATTGGAGACTTCGACACCGAGGTGCATCGACCGCTGGGATTGTCGATGGCGGGTTTCCGGGTGCTGTTTACGGTGTGGGTCTTTGGTTCGTTGGAGGTGCGTGACATTGCTCGGCTTTCCGGTGTGTCGCGCGCCGCAGTTTCTGGCGTGGTGACGACGTTGGAGCGCGAGCAGCTGGCGCTGCGTCAACGAGATCAGGCTGATGGTCGCCTCGCCAGCGTGAGGGTGACCGATGCCGGTGTTGAGAAGCTGCGCCTGGCCTACGGCGGCCAGCATCGTCGCGAGCGGCAACTATTCGGCGTGCTTGATGAGGCGGAGTTGCATGCCTTCACCGCGACGTTGCGCAAGCTGCTCCGAGTGCGACTGGACGATGACGCCAGGCAGCCCGATCCGAAAGGTCGTTAAGGGCTTGACGATCCCCGAAAATCCTCTACACTGAGCCGCACACGACATCGGTTCGAGGGGGACTGTTGCATGCACACACTCGCTGACCCACCAACTCGACGCGGTCGATCGTGGTCGGACCTCGATGACTTCCAAGCGTTCATCGACCGCGGCGGCATGGTTGAGCCCGGTGATGACATGCCGACGGAGTATCGCGATGAGGTGTTCCGTTTCATCGAGTTCCATGCGAACTCGGAGTTGATGGGCGGGCTCACCGAACGCGATTGGATCCCGCACGCACCTGGGCTACGCCTGAAGCAGATCTTCCTGGCGAAGACTCAGGACGAGATCGGACACGCTCATCTGCTCTACATGGTGGCGGCTGACATGGGTGTCAAAACGCGAACTGAGATGCTCGAACAGCTCTTCGATGGTCGCTCACGGTTCCACAATGTGTTTCACTACCAAGCGGTCACTTGGGCGGATCAGGTGGCGATTGCCTTTCTCGTCGATGCCGCGGCCTTCGCCAGCCAGCGGGCGGTCTTCGCAGAGTGCACGTACGGCCCGTACAAGCGTGTACTCAAGCGCATCGTCGCCGAGGAGGGCTTCCACATGCGTCACGGCGAGGAGATGCTGCTGCGCCTTGCCACTGGGACGCCGACGCAACATGAAATGTTCCAGGCAGCGCTCGACCGCTGGTGGTGGCCCGCCGTGCAGTTGTTCGGTCCCGACTCGCCTCCGGGTGACGCTGACCCGCTGATCCGCTGGAAGATCAAGTCGCAGCGCAACGAAGATCTCCGTCAGGCATACGTTCAAAAGTACGTGCCGTTGCTACACGGCTATGGGTTCAAGGTTCCTGACTCCGAGCTGCGCCAGGACGCCGAAGGCGTGTGGCGGGCTGGAACGATTGACTGGGAACCACTGAAGGCCACGATGCGCCAGGGCGGCCCGGATTCGAAGCGGCGCATCGCGACCGCCGCCGCAAACTGGGCAGACACCGCCTGGGTGCGCGATGCACTCGAGGTGAGCCAGTGACCGCCACCTTCGCAGCGAGGGGCCTTTCTGTCGAGAGTGCCGTGCGCGCCGCAGTCGCTGCGGTCAATGACCCCGAGTACCCTGACGTGTCGATTCTCGACCTGGGGCTGCTCGAATCGCTGCGCGTGGAATTCGTGACAGAGCACGGCGTTGAAGGCGTGGTCGCGCATGTCGGCTTGATTCCGACGTTCAGCGGTTGCCCAGCGTTAAAGATGATCGCGGACGACGTTCAGCAATCGGTTGAGTCGCTCGAGTGCATCGATCGCTGTGTCGTCTCATGGCTCGCCGGTCCGGTGTGGGACAGCAGCCGGCTGAGTGCACCGGCGCAATCACGACTTGCCGAGGAGTACACCGTCGTGCTCCGGCGCAAAGACGGAAGCTTGCTGTGCCCGGTCTGTGGATCGGACGCGGTTGTAGACCAGGCGATGGCGGGGCCGACTCGGTGCCGCTCCGTGGCGTGGTGTCCGTCGTGTCGGAACCCCGTCGAGGTGATGCGATGAGCGTCTCGACAGCGCAAGGGGCGCGGCGATGAAGACATACGAGGTGTTTCTCAAGAAGGCGGGGCGCGATGAATTCCGTCATGCCGGGTCGCTCGATGCTCCCGACCCCGAGATGGCGGTGATGTACGCGAGCGAAACGCACGCTCGACGTGCTGAAGGCGCCGAGATGTGGCTCGTCGAACGTGGCAATGTGCTGGTTGCCGATCCTGCGATCCTTGCGGTCAACGACGACAAACCGCACCGTCACAACGATGGAGGGCGAGTCGCAGCGCGCCGCAAGGAACGACGCGAAGGAGACGAGACATGAGCCTCAAGGCTGTAGAGCGCGCACACCTGTTGGCGCTCGCTGATGACGAGCACATGGTGGGCGCTCGACACACCAACTGGATTGGCCTCGGCCCCTTCCTCGAAGAAGACCTCGCGTTCTGCTCGATCGCGCAAGACGAACTCGGTCATGCAATCGGTCTCTACGAGATCCTTCTCGAAGATGACCCAGACCGCGACATTGCTGATCTCGACGGATTTGCGATGCTGCGCGACGCCGCTGACTACCGGAGCTGTTGGCTCGCCGAAGTCGACTGCAGCGACTGGAACGACTCGCTCGTCCGTCATTGGATGTACGACCGGGCCGAGTCGCTGCGGTGGGGAGCATTGTCCGATTGCTCCGACGAGCGGGTGGCCGCGCTGGCCAACCGGGCGCTTCGTGAGGAGACGTTCCATCTCGACCACGCTGAGCGCTTCATGGGCCGGGTTGCGGGCGCCGACGTGACTGGCAAGATCGCCGCGTCGATCAATCGGCTGCTGCCGATTGCTCGCGGGCTCTGGGACGAACTCGCTGAGGGTGATCCGGTGGGGACGGGCTTCGCGTCCCGGTCTGTTGGCGAGCTGGCCGCAGAGTGGGAAACGCTGATTGCTGATGACCTCAACAAATGGGGCGTCGACATCATCCTTCCCGACGGGAATGTGTCGACCGGCCAGGCGCATCGAACGATCCGCAGTGACGGTTTCGACGCGTTTCAGGCAGATCTGCAGCGTGTGATTCTGCTCGACACATCCGCCGTGTGGTAGCCGCGCGTCCGCCCCTGAATCCCGCGAAGTTTCAACCCATTACCAATACAGGAGACATTCATGGCCACGCTCACAGAATTTTGCAAGATCGAAGCAAAGCTGCGCTTCACCCCTGTTGGTGCCACCGGCACCGGCTTCCGAGTCGACGTTCCTTTCGAAGGGACGGCGACATCGAGTCACTGGGAGGGTGAGCGCAAGGTTGCCGGCACCGACGTGGTGCGTATTGGCTCAGACGGTGTGCAGCAGCTCGAGATTCGCGCTCGCATTGGCGAAGGCGGCGACATGGTCGCCTACCAAGCGATTGGTCGCGGTACCGACGCCACCGGTCCGCAGGAACTGCTGGTCTTCGAGACAGCGAACGAAGACTTGGCATTTCTCAATTCGGCGATCGCCGTCGCTGTCGGCAGCATGGACGGCAACAAGCTCAGCTTGACCGTCTCGCTCGTCTCGGCCTGATCGAGGGCCCGGAGTCGCTGCGACGTTGTCGCCCGGCCCGGGCACCTGTTCATCTGATTGTTGAACGGGGGCAGCCTCCGTGGTTGTCGTCAGCCCTCGTCGTCCATGTCGTCCATGTCGTCCATGGTGGACTCGTCAAGGCCGGCAGCAATCGCGGCGTCGATCGACCCGGGTTCATCCTCGACGAAGTCGACGCAGGCGATCTTGTTGTCGATGAACTCCATTGGGTGCATCACAAATGCCACGGCGTCGGTCCCGGCGATCTTGGCGTTCTCGGCGGTCATGAAGCCGTTGCCATCGTTGTCGCTGGTGAACGCGAGATGGATTTCGTTCGGCGGGAACTCTGAGCCTCCCACTTCGAACTGGTAGTGCGGGCCAGCATTGCCGTCGTCGCAAGCTTGAGCGTGGGCGTGACTGATGTAGTCGACGTTCGGCAGTAGACCGGTGAGCTCCGTTGTGATGGTCGTTCCCAGTGGCGACCGAGCGATCACTGCGGTGCCCGCAACGCCGTCATAGCCCTCGGGGCGGGTGTCCATCAGGGAGTACTCTCCCCGCGCCAGTGCTGCACCGACGACGTCGTCGGCGGGCGTGGCATCGGGGTCGCCCATGTTCATGTCCATATCCATGTCCATATCCATGTCCATGTCTGTCGTCATCGGTCCGGTGTCGGCGGAGTCGCTGGCATCTGAGCCGCACGCGGCGAGTCCGAGAGCGATCAGTGCGGGTACAACGCTGGCGCGTCGAAAGATCGAGGTCTTCATGGTCTCCTCCTGAGAAGTCTGCGGTGTGTGAATGGTTGAGCTGAGTGGTTTCAGCGCACGGGTGAGCCACTCAGGCTGCGATGTGATGGCACCGAACGAGTCCGATTGGGGTTCGGCATTCATCGCTCCAACGGTACCCCCCTGTTGGCCGCCAGCGATGTCGCCCCGCCCACGGCATTTCGGCTCAGCCCATGGTGCCGCGGAGATACTTGCCGACGATCCCGCGGCGGACTTCCTGGGTGCCAGCACCGATCTCGAGGAGCTTGGCGTCGCGGTACAGGCGGTTGATTTCCATCTCCCACATGTAGCCCGCGCCGCCGTGGACTTGCACCGACTCGTCGGCGACCTCGCGCATCATCTTCGTCGCGTACAGGATGGCGGCGGCAGAGTGGGCGTGGATCGCTCCGTGGCCGGCATCGCTCTCGTCGGCTTCGGCGCACATCGCAAGAACTCGGTAGGTGTAGGCCTTGGCCAATTCGACGCCGATCCACATGTCGGCGAGCTTGAACTCGATTGCCTGGAAGTCGATGATGGGCTTGTCGAACTGTTTGCGTGTGGTGGCGTGTTCCATGCTCAGTTCGAGGCAGCGCTCGGCCATGCCGACCGCAGCTGGGGCGAGGAAGATCCGCTCGACGTCGAGGCCGCTCATCACGACGCCCACGCCGCCGTTCAGTTCGCCCACCATGTTGGCTGCGGGGACACGGCAATCGTCGAAGACGAGTTCGGCGGTGGGGCTCCCGCGGTAGCCCATCTTGCTCAGCTTCTGCGCAACGGCGAAGCCGGGAGTGTCGGTCTCCAAGACGAACGCAGTGATTCCCCGGTGGCCGGCGGCGAGGTCGGTCTTGGCGTAGACCAACACGATGTCGGCGATTGGGCCGTTGGTGATGTAGGTCTTGGCCCCGTTGAGGATGTATTCGTCGCCGTCTTGCACTGCGGTTGTGGCCATCGATCCGAGGGCATCGGAACCGGCACCGGGCTCGGTTAAGCCGAGCGCGCCGATGATCGAGCCATTGCACATCCCGGGCAGGTAACGCTGCTTGATGTCGTCGTTGGCGTTCCTGTAGATGTTGTTCGCGCACAGGTTGTCGTGCGCGCCCCACGTCAGCATTGCCGACGCGTTGTACTTGCCCATTGCCTGACAGATCAGTCCTTGCTCGAAGAGGCCAAGTCCCTGTCCGCCGTACTCCTCGGGAATGGTGATGCCGAGGTAACCGTGCCGGGCAAACAGATCGAAGAGGTCGTCGGGGCACTCCTCGGTGTCATCCATCTTCTGGGCGAGTGGGAGCAGTTGTTCGCGGCTGAAGCGTTCGGCCTCATTGAGAATCTGCTGCTGGACGTCGTTCAGTTCGAACGCTCCGGGGGTCAGGGTGGTGGTGGTGCTCATGATGTGCTCCTGTTCGAGAAAGTGCCAGCGGAGGGTCCGCTGGTTGCGCCGCCGGCGAAGGCTTGGGCGATGTGCATCCAGTCGGTTGCGATGTCGCCCTGCACGGTGAGGTCGGTGTCGTCGACGTGGCGTCGCTGCGTGGTGACGAGGCAGAAGTCGACCGCCGGGCCCGTGATTGAATCGGCAGCGTTGTCGGGGCCGAATACCCACGATTCGCCGGACGGCGCCACGAGTTCGACGCGGACAGGCCCGGTCGGAGCGTCCATCTGGCGGTTGATGTAGCTCCACTTGTGAGTGATGAAGCCGAGTTGTGCGATGTGTCGGAGTCGGTCGGTGGCGGGACGATCGGCATGGGCGATACCTGCCGTGTCCAGGGTGTCGATGATGTCCTGGCCGTGTGCCCAGGCTTCCATGAGTCGTGCGGTGAGAAATGACTTCGAACCCATCGAGGGGCCGTACCAGATGACGCGATCATCGTCGGCAAGCGATGCGGCCGCCTCGGACAGCACGCCGCGGTTTGTGCGCCAGGCATGGCACAGGTCCGGGGGCGTCATCGCGCGGTAGTCGCCGAGCGTTGCGAGGTCCATGGCGTCTTCGTTTTCGCTGGTCATCGCGCCCATCAGTTCGGCGGTGAGGGAGGTGAATTGATCAGGGTCGGTGATGGCGAGCGCGGCGGTCCAGTCGAAGTACGTGAGGTGGCCGATCTGGTCCGCAATCGTCCAGCGTGGGCTGGGGGTGGCGAGCGCCCAGAGTTCGTCGTTGAGGTCGCCGACGACAGCATCAAGCGCATCTTGCTCCGCGATGAGGTCATCGCGAACTGACGCAGCGGTTGGCGGGTTGGGTCCGGTCATTGAGTGCTCGATGTCTGTTGCGTCGGTGAGTGGATGGTCGGATGAAGAAGTGATCGCAGGACGATGTCGGTCATCTCGTGGCTCGCTTCGTCGCGGGTCATGCCCACATCGTCGAGAATGCCGGGCTGGCTGAAGTAGAGGCCGCTTCCTGCCAGCATGCCTGCTGCAACTCCGGGTGAGACAGATCGAAACTCGCCGGCCTCGATGCCGCGTTCGATCAGTGATTCGCTGACCGACATGACGTAGCGAAAGTGGCGATCGAGGAGTCGGCGCGCTGCGGGGTCGTCGGCCAGGTCGTCGGCGAACGCTGCGGTCAACCGCTGGAGTTCGAGCGCGCCGTTGATGTAGGAGCGGACTTGCTCGGCAATCGACTCGTTGGGGTCGACGTTGTTCAGTGCGGTGCGTCCGACGCGGTGGAGGAACCGGTCAAGCACGATGAGGACCAGCGCGTCCTTCGATGGTGCGAGTTCGTAGAGGGTGCGTCGGGAGCAGCCGACCGATGCGGCGAGTTGGGTCACTGTGACAGACGAAAACCCCTCTGAGAGGAACACCATTTCAAGCTGGTCGAGAATCTCGCGATGGCGCGGCCCCAACCGTTCCTCGGTCCGACGGGGGAGCAACGGTTTTGGTGGGGTACCAATTGACACTATGTAGTACCGTAGCTACTGTCAGCCGCACAAGCAAGCCATCACCGTCGGGGCTAGACCCCAGTGTGATGCCAAAGAGAATGAGAAACGATGGCCATCGGCAGTGTGATTCAGAGTCGACTTGACACGAAGTCAGACGACTACCGGGCGAATCTCGCCGAGATGCAGAAAATGTGGGACGAGGTCGCCGCCGAAATGGCGAGAGTGCCCACGATTGGCGGGCAACGCTACGTCGACCGCCACCGCAAGCGAGGAAAGATGCTGGTGCGCGAACGCATCGAGAATCTCATCGACCCCAACACCCCGTTCCTCGAGCTCAGCCCACTCGCGGCTTGGGGTACCGAGGACCCGATCGGCGTCGGCATCGCGTCAGGCATCGGCACGATCGAAGGCGTCGAGTGCCTCATCACGGGTACCGACATGACGGTGCGTGGTGGCTCGGCTAACCCCACCACCTGGAAGAAAAGCCAGCGGTTCACCGAGATCGCCAAGCAGAACCGTTTGCCCGTCATCAACCTCAATGAGTCCGCCGGTGCTGACTTGCCGCGCCAGGCTGACCTGTTCATTCAGGGCGGCGCGAGCTTCCGTGACCTCACGCAGCTTTCGCAGATGGGTATCCCCACCATCACGATGGCGTTCGGCCCCAATACGGCCGGCGGCGCGTACACGCCAGGTACCAGTGACTACACCGTCTTCGTCAAGGAGAAGGGCACCGCGTACCTCGGAGGGCCGCCGCTGGTGAAGATGGCAATCGATGAAATCGTCGATGAAGAATCCCTGGGCGGCGCCGAGATGCACTCCCGAACGTCGGGCCTGTCCGACTTCCTTGCCCACGACGAAATGGATGCGCTGCGCATCACCCGTCAGATCGTCAAGCACCTTCAGTGGAAGAAGCTGGGCCCCGGCCCGTCCGAGCCGGCCGATGAGCCGATCTATGACCCGGCCGAACTACTTGGATGCGCATCGGCGGACGTCCGTATCCCCTTTGACATCCGAGAGATCTATGCACGGCTGCTCGACGGCAGCCGATTCGAAGAGTTCAAGCCGCTCTACGGCGAACGGCTGGTGTGCGGTTGGGCCTCAATTCAGGGCTTTCCGGTCGGTGTGCTCGGCAACAATGGCATTCTCTTTTCCGAGGAAGCGAAGAAGGGTGCGCAGTTCATCCAGTTGTGCAACAAAACCAACACACCGCTGGTGTTCCTCCACAACATCACCGGCTTCATGGTCGGCTCGAAGGCCGAGCAGGGTGGCATCATCCGTAACGGCGCCAAGCTGATCAACGCCGTGTCCAACTCGACCGTGCCGCACTTCAACCTCATGGTCGGAGCGAGCTACGGCGCAGGGAATTACGGCATGGCCGGCAAGGCCTACAACCCCCGGTTCATCTTCACCTGGCCAAACCATCGCATTGCCGTGATGGGCCCCAAGCAGTTGGCGGGGGTGATGGACATCGTTGCCCGCAATAGCGCCGCTGGGCGAGGCCTCGAGGTTGACGAAGAGGCCTTGCAGACGCAGACCTCGGCGCTTGAGGCGCAGATCGAACGCGAGTCGACGGCGCTCTTCTCGACAGGTCGCCTCTGGGACGACGGAATCATTCACCCCGCTGACTCGCGTACTGCACTGGGCGTGGCGCTCTCTGCGGCACACAGCAACGAAATTATCGGCGCCACGAGCTACGGCGTCTGGAGGCACTGAGATGGAATCTTCGAAGATGCAGTGGGCTGCACCAGAGGGAACCGAGCCCGTACCGCAGCGCCCGATCAGCAAACTCCTCATCGCCAACCGCGGCGAAATTGCGGTGCGTATTGCCCGAACGGCACACCGCTTGGGGATCGGTACCGTTGGCGTGTATTCCGAACCTGATGCGAACGCTCTGCACGTTGACAGTGTCGACGTGGCGGTTTCGCTAGGTGGTGAGACACCGGCCCAGTCGTACCTGCGCGGTGATGCAATCATTGCGGCCGCGAAAGCGACCGGCGCCGACGCGATCCACCCCGGCTATGGCTTTCTTGCCGAGAACGCCGACTTCGCTCGTGAGGTCGAATCAGCGGGACTGATCTGGGTCGGGCCGACCCCAGACCAGATCACGCTGTTGGGCGACAAAGTGGCCGCGAAGCGAGCTGCGCTGGACGCGAACGTACCGACAACACCAATCTGGGAGATCTCTGACGAGCAGATCGCGAACGGCGTGGCTCCTGATGGCGTCCCGATGCCGGCGCTGGTCAAGGCCGCCGCCGGCGGTGGCGGTCGAGGGATGCGCATCGTCACCGATGCCGCGTTGCTCGCCGACTCGATCACGTCGGCAAGCCGCGAGGCAAAGGCCGCTTTCGGAGATGGCGCGGTCTTCATCGAGCCGTATATCGAGCGCGGTCGACACATCGAAGTGCAGATCATGGGCGACCAGCACGGCAACGTTGTCCATCTGGGCGAACGCGAGTGCTCAATCCAACGTCGCAACCAGAAAGTCGTCGAGGAGTCACCGTCGTCCGGCATCTCTGAGGCCACTCGGCAGGCAGTCTGTGACGGAGCCATCGCGTTGGCCACTCAAGTCGGATACGTGGGCGCGGGAACCGTCGAGTTCTTAGTCGGTCACAACGGCGACGGAACAGACACGATCAACTTCCTGGAGGTCAACACTCGCCTCCAAGTTGAACATCCCGTCACCGAGGCCGTCACCGGCTTCGACCTCGTCGAGATGCAGCTGCGCGTCGCGGCAGGCGAGCCGCTTCCGGTCGCGCAGGGCGATGTCCGCATCAGCGGTCACGCCATTGAGGTTCGAATCGTTGCCGAGAACCCGGCCACGAACTGGATGCCCTCAACGGGGTTGATCACGGCGTTCGAGATCTCCGACGATGTGCGCACCGACACCGGCATCCGGTCCGGTGCAGAAGTTTCACCGAACTATGACTCGCTGCTCGCCAAGGTCATCTCGTTTGCGCAGACACGCCACGACGCTGCGCGTCAACTCGCACGAGCCCTCCGGAGCGCACAGATCACTGGTGTCGACACGAACGTCAACATGCTTGTTGCCACACTTGGTGAGCGAGATTTTCTCGCCGCAGATACGCCGACGGCGTATCTTGCAGAGCATCCCGCTGTCCTCACGCCGGCCGGTCCGATGGGCGACGACCGAGTTGCTCTGCTGCTCGGGGCTGTCTTCGCCGCCGAGCGACGGAATCGTGAAGCTGACCCGCACCACGGCTTTGCCCCATCCGGCTTCCGTAACCTCCGAACGTTGGGTCAACGGCAGGTGTGGTCTGACGGAGCCAGCGAGCATCACGTCGAATACGTCGTCGAATCACGCACCGCGGCAAGCGTTCTGCTCGGCCCGTGGCCGACTCCTGGCGACGATGGATCCGTACCGGACGACGCTCGGCGCCGAGTGACGGTGCGATTGCTGGCCCGCTCCGACGATCGCGAAGTGATCGAAATCGACGGCGTCCGTCACGGGGTTGACGTCACCCCTGACGGAGACACAGTGCGCTGCCGTTCCGCCGCCGGTGCGGTCCCATTTACCCTGCAGCCGCGTTTCGTCGAACACGCCGCCGACGTTGCGGGGGGCGGCCCGGTGTGCCCGCTGCCGGGGACGGTCATCGCCGTGCATGTCGAGAATGGTCAAACGGTGTCCGATGGCGACGTGCTGATGGTGGTCGAGGCGATGAAGATGGAGCACAAGATCACTTCGGCGGGTGCAGCCACCGTGTCCGAGGTTCGCTTTGCCGTGGGTGATCGTGTTGATCAAGGAGACCTCCTTGTCGCTCTTGAGATGGCGGAATGAGCGGGCTGATCTTGTGAGCGATCCGATTCGTATTGCCAATTGTTCGGGGTTTTTCGGGGATCGTCCAAGTGGTGCGCTCGAGATGGTCGACGGTGGCCCGATCGACGTGCTCACCGGTGACTGGCTCGCCGAACTGACGATGCTCATCTTGAGTCGCATTCGCGCCAAGCGCCCCGGGCAGGGGTACGCCCGCACGTTTGTCGGCCAGATGGAACAGGTCATGGGGACATGTCTGGACAGCGGCATCAAGGTGGTCTCGAACGCCGGTGGCCTCGACCCTGACGGGTGTGCCGAGGCAGTCAAAGACGTTGCCGACAAGCTCGGCCTGTCGCCGACCATTGCATATGTCAACGGCGACAATTTGCTCAGCCGCATCGCCGAACTCGCTGACGTCGGAGCACTGCAGCCGTTTCCGGGCGCTGATGGTGGTTCGGGCGACCTTGGGGATCTCTCCGCCTACCTCAGCGCCAACGCATACCTCGGCTGTTTCGGCATCGTCGATGCGCTGACCGCTGGCGCCGACATCGTCATCACCGGCCGCGTCACCGACGCCGCCGTGGTGTGTGGGCCGGCCGCGTGGCACCACGGCTGGCAGCGAACGGACTTCGATCAACTCGCCGGGGGAGTCGTTGCGGGTCACCTCATCGAGTGCAGCGCTCAGGTCACCGGGGGCAACTATTCCTTCTTCACCGAGATCGACGGGCGCAACGAAGTTGATGGCACCGCCCGTTTCGGATTCCCATGGGCTGACGTTGCCGCTGACGGCTCGTCGATCATCGGTAAGCATGACCACACCGGGGGTCAGGTGTCGGTCGGCACGGTCACCTCACAGCTGCTGTATGAGATCGGCGGCCCCGAGTATCTGGGGCCTGACGTCACCGCTCGCTTCGACACTGTCGAGCTCGAACAGCTCGGGACCGATCGTGTGCAGGTGTCGGGCGTTCGTGGCCAGGCCCCACCAACCACACTGAAGGTCGCGATGAACGAGTTGGGTGGGTTTCGCAATTCGTTCACGGTGGCCCTCACTGGTCTTGACATCGAGGCGAAGGCAGACTTCGCGCAGGCCACCTTCTGGACCGCCTGTCCGTATGGTCCCGACGATTTTGACTCGGTCACGAGCCGAGTCATCCCGACCAACAAGCCCGATCCAGCGACACAGGAGGAGGCGACTGCGATTTGGCGCCTCACCGTGAAGGACACCGATGAGCGCAAGGTCGGTCGTCCCTTCTCAGATGCGATGGTCCACACTGCGCTGGCCGGAATCCCTGGGATGTACGGCCTCGGGGGAGGCCCAGGGCCAGGTCAGCCGTTCGGCGTGTACCGGCCGGCGACCGTTCCATCCGACCTGGTTCCTCAGTACGTCACGATCCTGGGGAAGGACACGAAGCAGGTCGATTCGGTGGCCCCAGTGGGCAGCCCGATTGAGGTCGAGCTGCCCGTCTCAGGCTTGCCATCCGGCAACTCCGTCACGAGGGCGGTCCCGCTTGGCACGGTCTTCGGAGCTCGCTCTGGCGACAAGGGTGGCAATGCAAACCTCGGGATCTTCGCTCGGTCCGAGGAGGCATGGACCTGGCTCGACAACGAGCTGACGATCGATCGTCTTCGCGAGCTCCTGCCCGAAACGACGAACATGTCGATCGATCGGCACCGCTTCCCGAAGATCCGTTCGCTCAACTTCGTGGTCCACGGTCTTCTTGAGGAAGGCGTCGCCGCATCCACGCGGCAGGACGCGCAGGCCAAGGCGCTCGGGGAATGGCTGCGTGCCCGAGTGGTTGAGCTGCCGACATCACTGTTCTGAAAGGCGACGGGGGGTCTCTGATTTTGCGTCGTCAGACGCGTACGGGCCGTGCAAAGCGGGCCTGAACCGGTTGTGCCCACCGCACGATCGGGGCACCGACCGGAGCGGGCAGCCCGGGTGCGGTCATAGCCGTGTCGCTGAGCTCAAGGACCGTGGCGTCGTGCAGGGTCCACGGTTCGTGATCGACAGCGTGGAACCACAGCCGACCGAGTGATGCCGCGACCGTGCCCCAGCGGGCGGTGAGGAACAGGTCAAGGTCGTTCGGCTCGATCTGATTGCCGACGTCGATGCTGATCGTCGTCGACGCGGCAGGGACGCGTGGCCAGCGTCGCTTCGTTGTGACGTAGCGGCGGCGGCGTCCGGTGACTTGGACGTCCATGTCGGCCCAGAAGTACGGGAAACCGATCGTCCAACGGGCAAACGCGACGACCAGCAACCGGACGCAGTCGAGGGACAGGAACCACACCGCCCGGTTGCCTGCCGAGTCGATGACGTACGTCCGTACGTTGGTCTCCCAGAAGTCGGACACGTACGGGATTGGTGGCAACCACGTCGGGCCGGCACGGCGCATCTGAAATGGCACGAGCGAGACCCACGCCTGGCCGTCATGCAGGTCAACCGTCAGTCCTTCAGGGAGGAGCGCTTGGATCGTGTCTGGGTCGTAGGGCCAATGCAGAAACGCGAGTTCGAGCCAGTCGTTGCGGAGCCAACCCTGCTCGATCGGCTCGGGGCAGTTCGGCGAGAGGGCCTTGGGCTGCGGTGATTGGTTCACGTGTGCCCGCCAATATCAGTCGGCTCGGCGGATCGGACCGTCGACAGGCTTGCCGAACACCTTCCGGTCGGCTGGATCGTTGTCGTCGTCATCCTCGCGTTCGTCCATCCACTGGCGCAGAACGGTCCACGCGTAGATGCCGGTCGAGTGGCCGTCTGACCAGTCGAGGCTCAGGCCCCAGTTGCCCGCGAGTTCAGCGTCGGTGATCGAGATGGGACCGCCTTCCATCACCGGCTTGCTCACCGGCTCACCTTTCTGCCGCCGTGAGTTGCACTCGGCGCAAGGACAAGCGAGTCGCAGTGGTGCGAGTTCGAAGCGGGCAATGACGCCGTCTTCGAACTCGATCTCGACGTGTGACGCCCGGTCGACTTCGATGTTGAGAACGTCGTGGCGTGCCATCAAGTTCAGGCTATGGGTCTTAGCCAAGGATGATGTCGGCGTATTGGGGAAGCATCATTGCCGGACCGCTCAGGAGGAGTTCGGTGATGCAGCTGTCCTCCCACTTGCTGAGTTCCTCTTTGATCTTGCCGGCCGGGCCAACGAGCGCAACGTCTTCGACCATCTCGAGTGGAATCGACGCAGCCGCCTCTTGCTTCTTGCCTTCGAGGTACAGGTTTTGCACCTTGTCAGCCACATCGCCGTAGCCCATCCGCTCGAACACCTCGTAGTGGAAGTTTGCCCCCTTGGCACCCATGCCGCCGGCGTACAGCGCAAGAAAGGGCCGGATCATGTCGGCGCATTCCTGCACGTTGTCGCCGGGGACGATCGACACGGTGGCGGTGACGGCAAAGTTGTCTCTCTTGGCGGGGTTGCCTGACGCAGCGAATCCCTTGTCGAGTTGTTCGCGGTAGAACGCGTCGTCCTTCGGTGAGAAGAACAACGGGAGCCAACCGTCGGCGATCTCCGCGGACAGCGCAACGTTCTTTGGGCCCTCGGCAGCGAGATAGATCGGGATGTCATTGCGCAACGGATGGACGGTCGGCTTCAGCGCCTTGCCGAGATTGGCGCCACCGTCGAATGGCAACTGGTAGTGCTTGCCGTCGAACTTGACCGGGGCTTCTCGGGCGAATACCTGCCGCACGATGTCGATGTACTCGCGGGTGCGCTCGAGCGGGCGGGGGTAGGGCTGGCCGTACCAGCCCTCGACCACCTGTGGTCCCGATGCGCCGAGGCCGAGAATGAACCGGCCGTCGGACAGGTGGTCCATCGTGATCGCGGCCATCGCCGCAGCCGTCGGGGTTCGCGCCGACATCTGCATGATGGCGGTGCCGAGCTGGATGTTCTGCGTCTGGGCACCCCACCAGGCAAGCGGCGTCAGCGCATCGGAGCCGTAGGCCTCAGCGGTCCAGACCGAGTTGAACCCGAGTCGCTCAGCCTCCTGCACTGCCTCGAGCGCGCCGTTCGGTGGGCCGGCCGACCAATATCCAGTGTTGTATCCGAGCTTGAGTTTCGCCATCCACCAACCGTAGGTGAGCGCACGATCTCGCAATCAGTCCGGCCTCAAGACGGTGACCGATGCGACACTGGTCCCATGGGTACCGAAGAAGATGATCGATTGGTGGTGACTGATGCAGTTCGCATCCCGCGCTACGAACTCGTCACAGCGTTCAGCGCCTCGGGCGGCCCAGGGGGCCAGCACGCAAACAAGGCAGCAACGCGCGTCGAGCTGACGTTTGACGTCACGATGTCATCGGCCTTCACCGAAACCCAACGTGAACGCGTGATCAGCAAGCTCGGCGAAACGGTCCGCGTGGTCGCCGACGATGAGCGATCACAACTCAGGAACCGCTCGCTTGCTGAAGAACGGCTCGCCGCCAAACTGCGGGGGTCACTCCAGGTTCAGCGGCGCCGTCGGGCAACAAAACCAACGCGCGGTTCACAACGGCGCCGTTTGCAGGCGAAGTCTGAACGATCCGAGGTCAAGCGCCAGCGCAAACGTCCAGGACCCGAGGAGTAGTCGGAAACGGGCTGGCCGCGTCTCTGATCGGATGGGCGGCTCGGCGAATCAGGCGGTGGGGGTGAAGGTGACCGGGAGGCTGTCGGGTCCGAAGATTGCCGTTCCAGGGGGCTTCCACTTCACGCCATCGGCCAGCGCAAGGTCAGGCATCCGTCGGGCAAGAATCGGGAGAGCCTCCTGGAGCTCGGCGCGTGCTAGCCACGCTCCGAGGCAGTAGTGAATGCCCGAACCCAGCGTCAGATGGGGGGAACCTGCTGGCTCCTTGCGAATGTCGAACGTGCTGGCGTCGGGAAACACCGACTCGTCACGGTTGCCGGTGGCTGTGGACGGGAACACGAAGGTGCCTGCAGAAAAAAGTATGTCTCGGTACACGATGTCCTCGCTCGCGAATCGTCCGGTCCCGCGAATTGCGCCGAAGTGGCGCATCGACTCCTCGATGGCGCGAGGTGCGAGCTCGGGATCGTCGGCGAGCAGCTTCCACTGGTCGGGATGTTCGGCGAACAGCGCGACTGAGCAGCCGAGCTGATTGCGGGTGGTGTCGGTGCCGCCGATGATCACCGCGTTGACCATCATCACCAGTTCTTCGGTGTCGAGCGTGTCGCCGTCTTCCTCCGCAGCGATCAGATCGGTGAGCAGATCCTCGCGCGGGTCGTTGCGTCGCTCGGCGATCATTTGGATCGTGTACTCGGTCAGCTCAGTGCGGGCCTTCTTGATGATGTCGAGCTCGTCGAGCACGGTGCCGTTGAAGATCCGGAGCACGTCCTCGGCCCAGCGTGAGAACAGCTGCCAATCCTGCTTTGGCGCACCGAGCAACTCGCAGATGATCGGAATCGGGTATGGCTCGGTGATGTCGGCCACGATGTCGGCGGAGCCGGTCGGGGCGACAGGATCGATCAGCCCGTTCATCACCTCGCGCATAAATGGCCGAAGTCGGTCGGCCGACCGGGGTGAGAACGCTTTGGCGACGAGGCGGCGCAACCGCGTGTGCACATCACCTTCGGCAGCAAGGATCGACGGCTTGTCAGAATTGCCGATCAGCTCCGGGTCGGTGATGCCGCGCATCTCGGGGATCTTCGATGCAGCGTTGTGCCACCGCTTATCACGCAAGATCGCCGTGACATCTGAATACGTCAGGATTGAGTAGCCGAACATGCTCTTTGCGATCCAGGTGTCATCGGCAAGCTGTGTCATCGACGCCAGCGCGTCGTCGTGCGACATCTCGAACGTCGCAGGGTCGACTGATGGAATGTCGAGTTGGTCGACTGGCGTGATTCCCATAGCGCGACATTAGGTATGGGATGACCGGTCCGGAGAATTGGGCTCGGAGCCGAGCGTGCCCGACGATCAGACCTCGAAGACGTTGACGGCAGTGGCGTCGAGCGACTCGGCAACGATGGCGTTCGTGTGCTGACCGTTCACCGTGTTGATGCCGTGCTCAATCGCAGCGTCGCGTCGACCGGCCGCGACGGCGCCGTGGAGCGCGACCTGGAGCTGGAACGGCAGCGTCGCGTTGGTGAGCGCGTAGGTGCTCGTGTGAGGTACGGCGCCTGGCATGTTGCCGACGGCGTAGTGCACGACGCCGTGCTGTTCGAAGACCGGATCGTCGTGGGTGGTCTCTTGCGTTGTGGCGATACAGCCGCCTTGGTCGACGGCGACGTCGACGATGACCGAGCGCGGCTTCATCTGCTTGACGAGATCTTCGCTGACGACGACGGGCGCTCGCCCGCCGGCGACGAGGACTGCGCCAATCACGAGGTCGGCCTCCATCACGGTGCGCTCGATCGAGCCTTGGTTGGACGCGAGTGTCGAGATGCGGCCCTTGTGGATCTGATCGACGTATCGCAGCCGCTCGAGGTTCATATCGAGCACGGTGACTTCGGCTTCCATGCCGGCGGCGATGACGGCTGAGCTCCAGCCGACGTTGCCGGCGCCGAGCACAACGACCTTGGCCGGGCTGACGCCAGGGACGCCGCCCATCAAGACGCCGCGTCCGCCCTTGTGGCGTTCGAGGAAATGTGCGCCCATCTGGGGGGCGAGCCGCCCGGCTACTTCGCTCATCGGTGCGAGGAGCGGGAGCGACCCGTTGGCGAGTTGGACCGTTTCGTATGCCACGCTCGTCGTCTTTGATGCGAGCAACGCATCGGCGACGGCGGGATACGCCGCGAGGTGGAGATAGGTGAACAGCGTCAGGTCCTCGCGCAGGTACTGGAACTCCTCGGCTTTCGGTTCTTTGACCTTGACCACCATGTCTTGCGCCCAGGCGTCGGCAGCGGTCGGCACGATGGTCGCACCGGCTGCTGCGTAATCGTCGTCGGCGATTGAAGCGCCGATGCCGGCACCGGTCTGCACATGAACCTTGATGCCGCGGGCGTCAAGCTCGCGCACTCCATCGGGCGTCAGGGCCACGCGGTGCTCCGCTGTTTTGACTTCGGTCGGAACACCGACGGTCGAGATCGCTGGTGCAGCAGCCGTACGGGTCATGTTGCCAATCGTGCGCCCTTGGTCACGCTCGTTTCCGGCCGATATCCATGTCACAATGTAGGTATGGACACCATTTCGTCGACAATTGACAGTATGGACGCTCGAATCCTTGGCGAGATACGTCGTGAGGCACGGATCAGTTGGCGCGAGCTGGGTGATCGCGTGCATCTTGCACCCACGTCGGTGGCCGAGCGTGTTCGTCGACTCGAGCAGCAAGGCGTGATCCAGGGCTACGAGGCACGCATCGATCCGGCGATGGTCGGGCGCACCGTACGCGCAATCGTCGACGTGAGCCTGGTGCCGGGCGACGGCGCGGACGCCTTCGAGGCTCGCGTCGAGGCTCGCGACGAAGTGGTGTTCGCGGCATACGTCACTGGATCGGCCGACTACAAGGTCATCGTGGAATGTGCTGGCGCCGACGGCCTCGACCGCTTTGTCCGCTGGTTGCGCGCCGATGAGGTGGTGGCCCGGACCGAATCGCAGCTGGTGCTCCGCACGATTGTCGATTGAGCACTCATCCTTTGGTGCGGCACGATGCGCCCCGTTGGGCCGTGGCCGTTAGCGTCTGGCGCTGGTGCCCGTGCAAACTCACTATCACGTGCTCGGCATTGAGCCCGACGCTGACAACGCCACGGTTCGTGCCGCCTACCGGCGCCTTGCGAGGGATCACCACCCTGATCGCGTCGCCAGTTCGTCTGCAGTTTCGGGCGGCCGCGATATGCCTGCCATCAACGAGGCCTATCGAGTTCTCAACGATCCGGGTCGCCGCGCGCTGTACGACCGATCCCTCAACGGACCCGCACCCGGCCGAGCTCCAACCACCACGGGGTACCCAAATAGGGACAAGGTTGACTCCGATGAGCAGTGGGATGAGTGGCGCGCCCACATGGACCGCCCCGCACGAGTGCCGTGGCGATCGCTGATGGTGTTCGGGTCGTTCGCCGTGGTTGGCATCTTAGTGCTGGCCCAGTTCAGTGGCGTCAACGATGAGGTGGGGCCCGATGGGATTCTTCGCAATGGCGACTGCGTTGAGATCCAGGTCAACGGCGATGCACGCGAAATACTGTGCGCCGGCGAACTTGATCTGGTGGTTCGTGCGTTCGTTCCGTTCGACGGCACGTGTCCGGGCCTGACCGAACCGCATCGCGACCGGCAGGGCATGGGCGTGGCCTGTGTCGAACTTCCGGATTGATCAGTGGTTTTCGTGACGCACTGATAGATTTCGAAACCCGCACGGGCGATTAGCTCAGATGGTAGAGCGCCTCGTTCACACCGAGGAGGTCACAGGATCGATGCCTGTATCGCCCACCCGTGAAGATGCCGACCTAGAGATTGCCGATTTCATTGTCGCATCGGCAAAATGAAGTCGACTGCCCCGATTCGACTCCTCTTAAAACGGTGTGAGGGCTACCTCAGAGGTAAGGCGCAGCGAACGGGAGGGGCCGCTGCATTTTGGGCACATTTCGTACAACGATTTCCTCGGCTCAGTCGAAATCAGTCAGGCTTATGGAGTCGGTAGGATTGCCATCTGCTGAGAGCGAGGTAATTGGAGAAAGTCTTCAAACTGCACCATGAACTCGTCGATCGACAGGCCGAAGGAAAGCTCGAAGGCCCGGTCGAGGCCATGTTCGTACGTTCGGGGGAAGAACCCGTGGAACACTTCATCGACAGACGTTTTGTTCGCTAGCCAAGCTGTCGCCCACTGGCCGGTTTCATATTGGAGCACGCCAAAGCAAAGACCGCAGTAGTCGTTCACTCGCTCAAGCTGTCGGTCGTCGGCGATGTCGGCAATTGTCAGATTTGGAACTGTCGTGCGCAAGTCAAGAGCCCCGTCAAGTGCCTCCTCCATGCGTTCTGTGAACGACAACCACCCGTTCTGGTCGGCCAAGTAGAGAGCGAGAAACTCCGCTGCGCCCTCCTCGAACCATCTCGGCATGTCTAATCCGTACTCGTCGGCCCTCTCGTACAACTGATGGGCAGCTTGGTAAACATGCACGTACTCGTGGGCGGCGATTTTCGCACCGTCAGCGGCGCCCAACTGGGCTGGGTTGCCGATCACGAAAGACTGAGTGGGGGTGCTTCTGGACCGGCTGTGCTGAGCGAAGGCGTTGGCGCCCTGGTAGTGGGCTATCTCCCAGATGGCGACACCCTGGTCGGACCGGCAATGTTCTTCAAGGTCGGGATTGTATGCCCACGCGCAGTAGTCGTCGATTGCTGGCTCGGTGACCTCCTCGTCTGATCCAATGACATACACCCGCATCGGCCCGTAGGTGCCGAGGTATTGCTCAGCGGCGCGAATACCGGCACGGACGATCTCAAGGTCAGACTCTCGAAGGTCGGAGGTCGCAAAGTAGGTCGCTTCGGAGTCGACGGTCGAATTCCACCCTAAATCCACAAGGCGTTGCGCCCGAGATTGAGCATCGGCGTCGATAGGACTGGTGCTCAGATCCTCCGGATCAAGCGAGACGAATGGCTTGTACACCTTGTATTGCCAGCAATAGTCATGATCGTTTGACGGACCGCAATCAGGACTATTTTCGGCTTCGCTGGTCCATTCCCAGCACATCTCCTCATCGCCGAGACACTCCCCGAATGACATCTGAGGTTCTTCGTCGCCCTGCCCTGCAGCGGTAACATCGATATTCCCCGTGCTCACACCGTTGGCGTCGGATGCTGCGTCATTCGAATCGATTTCCGACTCGACGACAGGTTCGTCGGCAAATTCACCGACAGGATCTGCGGCAAGCTCTGATTCGACCGGTGCTGGTGTGGCCGCTTCGTTGCTGCTGCATGCGGCCGCAAAAATGGCCGAGGAAAGTGCCACAGCTCCCATCACTGATTTTTTCACTCAGTTCAAATTACGGCCCTGCTTCCTTAGGCGACGAATCGAGACAGCGACCATGTAGGACCTGCGAAAGCAGCGTTGAGTTCCAGAAGTTGGACACGCACGCGATCAGCAGCAACCGCTTCGGGCGCACGCAGCGCTTTTGAAATGGCGCGAGCGGAACCTATGCCTCACTGTTATGGAGGTCAGCCGGAGCCCATCAGAGAGGAGCATCCGAAACGTCTTGAAGAGTCAATCAGCCTATGCGAAACGGCTAGTTCGAGTCGGTCGTAGCGGAGTCAACCCTGACCGATCGGCTCAGAAGTAGGCGGAATTCTTGAGGGCAAGTGCAAGGGGGGCTCCGGTTGGAGCGTTTGCAGAGCTCGGGACTTTCGTCGTTCTCGACTTCGATGAACTCGATGCCGTTCTCAATCTGAGGATCCAGCGCCGGTGGTCAAGCAGGGCTAGTGTCATGAGCGATGGAGCGACTGTGCGAGCGACCGGGGTGCTCGGATACAGCTTCAGTTGCGTACGGGATGCGGCCAGATGATTTGGTGTTTTGGCTTGATCAGTTGGAAGCGGTGACGCGAGAGAGCGGGGGAGTGCTTTGTCGTCGACACGCCGATTCGATGGTCGTGCCACGGAGCTGGACGCTCGACGATCTACGTGACCCCGACCTCCATCTCTTTCGCCCGCCCGAGGCTGACCCGTCGCGTCGACGCTCCCGTCGTTCAGCAAGCACGAACGCAGCCGACGTTGCTGATGCCGAACAGCTCGCACTCGGCGTCGAGGAAACTGCGGCTCCGGACGCCACCGTCGAGCCAGCTGACGACGACGCCGCGCCGATTGTCGACGCCTCCAGTCCGATGGATCCAGCCGAATCGTGGTCGCCGTCGTTTGACGACGGCGACGACCTCGACGGGCTCCTCGCAGCGCGTAGTCCGCTCCTCGCCCGTGCCTTCCGCGGCGATGATCGCCCGCGGTCCTGATCACGTCGGTGACCGGGTCGGGACCTCGTGAAGATTCGCCGCAGCCTGGCGGCCCCGTGTGGCCCCGATCGGCTTTTTGCCTGGGTCGAAGACCTTGCTGTGTACCCGCAGTGGATGCGTCTTGTGCACCACGTCGGGCCGGTCACCGAGGCGGAAGGATTGCCTGCATGGCAGGTCGAGTTGCGCGCCGAGGTCGGACCCTTTGCTCGATCGAAGGTGTTGCGCATGGTCCGAACTGAGCACGACGAGCCTCACCGAGTGACGTTCGAGCGCAGCGAGCTCGACGGTCGACAACACTCGCCTTGGACTCTGCGTGCCACGGTGGACGGCGAGGCCGGGTCCGGCGTCGACGAATCGACCTTGACGATGGAATTGCGGTACGGCGGAAGTTTGTGGAGCGGAGCGGTCCTCCAGCGCGTGCTCGATGACGCCGTCCGGCGGGGGAGCGAACGACTGCTCGGCCTCGTCAGTGACGAGCCCACGCGCTGAATCGGCCTGACGCTCGCCGTTCCAAGGCGAGTGGGAGTCCGAAGCAATCACTCAACGATTCGGCCGTCAGCGTTGATGCGATTGGTCCAGACGCCAACTCGTTGCCGCCTGCGAGCAGCAAGACATGGGTGATGCCCGGCGGGATCTCGTCAACGTGGTGAGTGACGATGACCAGCGGTGCGGCGGCGGTATCGGTAGCGAGCGCGCCAAGCGCCGTGACCAACTGCTCACGACCGCCTAGGTCGAGGCGCGCTGACGGTTCATCGAGCAGCACGACAGCGGGGTCGTTCATCAGTGCCCGGGCGAGCAACACACGCTGTTGCTCACCCGATGAGAGCGTGCCGAACGTCCGGTCGGAAAGCCGTTCGACGCCCATTTGAGCAAGACAGAAGAGGGCGCGATCGGCGTCTGCGTCGTCGTAGCGATGCCACCAAGGCTCCAGGGCAGCAAACTTGGCGGTTCGGACGACGTCGATCACAGCGAGTTCTGGGCGCAGTTGGTCAGCGAGGGCAGCAGAGGCATAGCCCACGCTGCGGCGGAGGGTTCGGACATCGGTTTGGCCCAGGCGTTGACCGAGGACGTCGACCGTTCCCGACGTCGGATGGTCGTACAGCGCCATGATGCGCATCAGGCTGGTCTTGCCCGATCCGTTCGCGCCCAGGATCACCCAACGTTGATCTCGTTCAACTTTTGAGTTGATCTTGCCGATGACGTCAGTGCCACCCCGATGCAGGTGCACATCGCGCAACTCCAGAGCCGGAGGCGGTGGCGATGCCTTCAATATCGGGTTCACGTCCTCCATGCCAACCATCATGCCTGCAACTGCATCACACACCCGCTCGTGCCACGGAAGATTGAGCGCTCGGGGCGCTCGTCATCAAACCGCAATGTCCAGTACAGTCTCGCCTCGTATGACCGGACGAAGGATCGCAGCGTTGCTCGCGATCGTCATTGGATCTGTTGCATCGATCGTTCCGGTGGCGGCCATGGCGCAGACCGACGAAGCTGCTGCGGAACGTGCGGCGCGGGAGATCCAAGAAGCTCGCAACCAGGCCAACGAAGCCGCTGAGGCATTCTTCCAGGCGGAATCTGATCTCGATGTCCTGCGGGACGAAGTCGCAGGGCTCGAACGAGAGACCGATCAACTGCAAACCATCGTTGATCGGCTGCGCCGCGACGTCGAGTCGGTCGCTGTGTCGCGGTTCATCTCGAGCGGCGCATCTGGTATTCCGTTGCTCACCGGTATTCAGGCCCCCCAAGATCAGGTACAGGCCGAAGTGTTCGTTGATGTGCTCACCAACTCGGGCGCGGACGTGCTCGACGCGTACGACATCGCGCAGAAGCAACTGGTCGCCAGCCAATCCGAACTGGCCGACCGCAAACGAGATATCGAGGCCCAGCAAGCTGTCTTTGTCGCCCTGCAGGAACAAGCGGAGGACGAAGTGGCCCGCCTTCGAGCGTTCGAAGAGGAACGCCTGCAAGACGAAGCAGTGCAGCGAGCACTCGCCACCCGGATCGCCGCTGATCGAGTTCAACTCGAAGAGCAAGCGCGCCGTGAAGCCGAAGCAGCAGCTCGCGCCATTCCCGACCCTGTCGTCGGCCTGCCGACCACGACGCTGGTCGCACCGTCGCCCACGGTGCCGGGCGCGAGCGCCACGAATGACGCCGGTGTTGATGCTGAGGTGGACGGCGTCACGACAACGCCTGCCGAGACTGCGCCTTCGACCACCGAAGTCCCCACCAACGAAGGCGCGTCAGGCGGCACGAGCGGTGGTCGAACGGGTGCCGGCGGGAGTGGCAGCAACGCCCGGCCAATCGACACTGGCGCCGGCTATCTCGACAACATCATCTGCCCAATGCCGGGTTCGGCATTCGCTGACACCTGGGGCGCACCCCGTTCTGGCGGGCGGAGCCACCAGGGCGTCGACATGATTGCGCCTCGTGGCATCCCGATCTATGCCGTCACCAGTGGCTTCGCCACGTTCAAGACCAACCGGCTCGGAGGCAATGCGGCGTCACTCCTCGGCGACAACGGCAATCGTTACTACTACGCCCATCTCGACAGCTACGTGGGCGAGAGTCGCATCGTGTTCCAGGGCGATGTGATCGGATACAACGGTGACACCGGCAACGCTCGGTTCAGTACACCCCACCTGCACTTCGAGATTCGGCCAGGCGGCGGTCTCCCGACAAATCCGTACCCCACGGTGCGCGCCGCTGGCTGCTGATCTGCCAGGCTCGCCGGGATGACGAGCGAGTCCGACGACCTCGGTCAACTGCTGAACAACGAGCTTGGCACACCGATCGCCGACCTGACCCGATTGTCGGGTGGGGCCTCTCGTGAGACCTGGCGGTTCACCGCCGATGGCCGGCCGCTGGTTGTCCAGCTGCAGCGTGCTGGTGACATCCGAGACATGATGGTCGAGGCCGCAGTCGTCGCAGCGGCCGGTGCGTCCGGCGTGCCGGTGCCCGCCATGGTGGCGTCGGGTCGGCGCGATGACGGCGGAGCGTTCATGATCGTCGAGGCGATTTCCGGCGAGACGATTGCGCGCAAGATTCAGCGCGACGACGAGTTCGCCAAGGCCCGAAGCAGCTTTGCGGAGCGGTGTGGCGCTGCGCTGGCCCAGATCCACTCCATCGATCCCGACGACATCGACGGGCTTGATGATCCCGACCAAATCGAGCACTACACCACTGTGTTTGATGAACTCGGCGAGCCGCACCCGGTGTTCGAGTTCACCCGCAACTGGCTCCTCGAACATCGACCTGCTGGGACCCGGCGCAGCCTCGTGCACGGCGATTTTCGGCTCGGCAACCTGATCGTCGGTCCCGGAGGGCTCAGCGCGATCATCGATTGGGAACTGGCTCACATCGGAGACCCGATGGAAGATCTTGGCTGGCTGTGCGTCAAGGCGTGGCGGTTCGGCGGGGCAGATCCGGTTGGCGGCATCGGCACTCGCGCTGATTTGTTCGCTGCGTACGAGGATGCGGGGGGTGGCACCGTCGACGCCGATGCCGTCCGTTGGTGGGAGGTGCTCGGTACCTGGAAGTGGGGGATCATGTGCGTGCTGCAGGCCAACGCGCACCGCTCTGGCGCCGTCCGCAGCCACGAGCTGGCGGTAATTGGCCGACGCGTCTGCGAGAACGAGTTTGACCTGCTCGACCCGAACGGTCTCGATCTGTTCGGTTTGTCAGCGATCGGGCTCAGCGTCGCCGACGTTCCCGTGCGTTCGGCCGCAACAGTGGATGGCGGTCCGCACGACGTGCCGACGTCGGCGGAATTGGTCGAGGCGGTTCGCGAATGGATCGAGCGTGATGTGCTGACGTCATCGGCAGGGCATCTCCGCTTTCACAGCAGAGTGGCGGTGAATGTGTTGTCGATGGTCGAGCGAGAGATGTTGCTGGGCGGAGCTCAGGCAGTGGCCCACGAAGAACGCCTCGCTGCGCTAGGCGTACGCAGCGAGGTCGATCTTGCTGCGCTGGTCCGTTCCGGTGCCGCGGCGCACCGTCAAGCCGAGATCGGTGCGGTGCTCTTCGAGTCTGTCGTCGACAAGCTCCGCGTCGCCAACCCAAAGTACCTCGACTGACTGTCGCCCACCGCTCGAGTTCGCCTGCACATCTTGTGCGCCCTGCCATGCCCCTGATGGCAGGGGAAGGTGTTCAGACTTTGGGGGTGATGGTGACTGGCTGGCCGGCGGCAAGTTGACCGCAGGCCGCGTCGATGTCGGTGCCGCGGTTCTGCCGTACGGTGGCGTTGGCGCCAAATTCCTCGAGCGCGTCACGGAACGCGTAGACCTTCTTCAATGGTGTTCCCATGGTCGGATAACCGGGCGTCGGGTTGAGCGGAATCAGATTGACGTGGGCATGTGGCTGCAATCGGCGACACAGTGCAGCGAGTTCTCGGGCGTCGCTGGTTCGATCGTTGACCCCATCGATCATCGCCCACTCGAAACTCACCCGACGGTTCTTGACTTGCAGGTAGTCGCTGCATGCCTCGATGAGGTCGCCGATCGGATAACGCTTGTTGATCGGCACCATCTCGGTCCGGAGTTCGTCGTTGGCTGCGTGCAACGACACGGCGAGGTTCACCGGTAGCGGCAGGTCCTTCAACGCCCGGATACCGGGGATCAAGCCAACAGTGGAGATTGTGATGTGTCGGGCTGACAAACCGATGTCGCCATGAATGCGCTCGACTGACTTCCAGACCGGCGTGAGGTTGGCCATCGGTTCGCCCATGCCCATGAACACGATGTTGCTCACGCGCCGATCGGCCTGCTTGGCTCGCTGCGCGGCCCTGACGACCTGCTCGACGATCTCGCCGACGGTCAGGTGCCGAGTGAATCCGGCTTGCCCGGTGGCGCAGAATCCACACGCCATGGCGCAGCCGGCCTGGCTGCTCACGCAGACCGTTGCCCGGTCGGGGTACAGCATGAGCACGGTCTCGACTCGGCTGCCGCCGTCGAGTTCCCACAAGAACTTCACGGTGTCGCCGGTCTCGTTGACCGACTCGGTCACCGGAGTGAGTGCGGTTGGCAACTCATCATCGATTCGCTGGCGTAGCTTCTTGGGCAGATTGGTGATGTCGGCTGGGTCGGCGAGTTGGGTGTACAGGCCGTCCCAGAGTTGGTCGAGCCGATAGCGCGGTTCACCGTCGAGGTGCTCGGCAAGCGCTTCGCGCGTTACGTCATATCGAGTCTGTCCGGGCACTTGGTCACGCTATCCGTGGTGCGACGACGAGTTGGTGCCAGGCACCCTGTCGTCTTTGGGTGCAGTTCGTCAGGTGAGATGCGGTACAGCGAGGCGCTCGTATTCCGCCATGCGGGCGCGGACGACGTCGAGGCTCGAGGTCCAGAACGCCTCGTCGGTGACGTCGAGGTCGAATTCCTCGCCGAGCTGCTCAGCGGTGTCCATGCCGACTCGAGACAGCAGGGTGTCGTAGCCGGACCGGAACCGTTCGGGGTCTGCCTGATACCGGGCAAACAGGCCGAGTCCGAAGAGGAGCCCATACGTGTACGGCCAGTTGTAGAAGTGGGAGCCGTAGTAGTGCGGCTTGAGGAGCCACAGGTACGGGTGCGCCGTGGCCTGATCGATGCCGTCGCCGTAGGCAGAGAGTTGCGCCTCGTTCATCAGTTCACAGAGTTCGGCGGCGCTCAACGTACGGCGCTGACGGCGGGCGAATACTTCGGTCTCGAACAGGAAGCGCGAGCGGATGTCGACGACGATTTGGTTCGTCCCTTGCAGGTCGACGTCGAGCAGCGCCAAACGTTCGTCGCCCTCAAGTCTGGCGAGGCCAGCTTCGACCACCAGCGTCTCGCAGAAGATGCTGGCCGTCTCGGCGAGCGCCATCGGAAGTCGGCGTTGCAGCGCTGTTCTGCCCGCAAGCGTGGAGTTGTGGTACGCGTGGCCAAGTTCGTGGGCGGTCGTTTGTGCTGATTCCGTCGACCCTGACCAATTGAGCATCACGAGGGATCGGTCGCCCCCGAACGACATGCAGAACGCTCCGCCCTGCTTGCCGTCGCGTGGCGCAGCATCGATCCATTCATCGGTCAGCGCGCGATCGACGAGGTCGGCGAGCGATGGGCTGTACTCGGTGAAGGCGTTGCGCACGATGTCGATGCCCTCGTCCCATGTGACCGCACTCGAGACAAACGGAAGTGGAGCCACAAGGTCCCACCAAGGCAGACCGCGCTTGGCAGTGTGGCCGTGCAGCTGTGCTTTGACGCGCATCCAGCGTTGGAAGTCAGGTAGCGACGCAGTGACCGCAGCGTGCATCGCATCGAACGTGGTCCGGCTCACGCTGTTGGCAAAACACGACGCATCAAGCGGCGACGCCCAGTTGCGTCGACGGTTGATGATGTTGGCCTCGCCCTTGATGGCGTTCATCGCTGCGGCGACAGGAACTTCAATGGTGGGCCATGCCTTCATCTCGGCGTCGTAGGCGGCCTCGCGGACGATGGGGTCGGCATCCGTGCCGAGGCCACGAACCGCTGGCATCGGCAACTTCGCAGGGCCGTCAGGGAGCGCCACCGATGCGGTGAGCTGGGAGGTGACGTCGCTTTGCAGCCGTCCCCACGCGCTTGAGCCGGTCGTGCTCAGCGCCGCGTATAAGTGTTCTTCGGCCTCCGGCATCTGGTGTGCCGCGCGTTCGGCGAAACGTTGGAGCGGCCCGAGGTGTTCGCGTGCTTCAGCACTCACGTTGGCAATCTCGTCAGCGCCCAACGCGGCGACCCAATCTGCAAGGCGGGCGAGCAGCGGTCGCAGCGATGACCCTGTCGTGTTGATTTCGCTCATCACCGCCTGGGCATGCTCGTGGCGCGAGTCGGTCGACACGATTGAGTACACGTAGGCATCGAGCAAGTTGAGTGCGTCAGACACCCGGTTGAACTCGGCGATTGCCCGGTCGGCCTTGTCGCCGTCTGCTTGCTCGATGCTGCGCTCGGTCGAGCGGATGTCGAGTTCGTCGAACAAGACCGCCAGCCGTTCGACGTCAGCGCCGACGAGTTCGAGTGCGTCTGTGAAAGATCTTGCGTCGAGCGATTCGTGCACGTCAGTGACGTTCCAACGCGGGAGTGCCTGGTTGTTGCTCGCCGTCATATCAGCGGTTGTTGCGGCTCTCGAGGACGAATTGGTTGGACGGTGCGACCTCGTTCACAAACGCTGCGTTGGTGGCCGACACCGAGAAGCCGAGCCGCTCGTACATCGTCACTGCTGCAGTGTTGTCGGCATCGACGTAGAGCAGTGCGGTGCTGATGCCCATGTCGCTGAGATGTTCGAGCCCGGCGAGGGTGAGTTGCTTGCCGAGGCCACGTCCGTGAAAGTCTGGATCGACCGCAATCACGTAGATCTCGCCGACCTCTGGTTCGGTGTCGGTCGCTGGGTGGGCCTTCGTCCAACAGAACGCAGCCATCCGGCCGTCGACGTCGTGGACGCGGAATCCAGCAGGGTCGAACCACTCTTCGCCCTGACGTTGGCAGAACGTCTCGAGCGTCCAACCGCCTTGCTCCCCATGGCCCGCAAATGCACGGTTGTTGACCGACAGCCAGCTGTCGTCGTCGATACCTGGAACAAAATCACGAGTTGCCGTCGTGACAGCGATACCGGTGGGCAACGGGCGGCGCATCTGATGGAGCGTGCGCCCGACGCGCATACCGGCGTCGCCAGCAAGCTGGCGGTGCATCGACGTGGGTTCGTAAACCCACCAGTTGACGTTCCCGCCCCCGTCGGAAGCGATGATCTCGATGGCGGAGTCGATCAGCTCGGGGCCGATCGTGGCCATCTCGTATCGGTGGTGCGGATGGACCACCAGCTCGAACGCGTAGGAGTCGTTACCCCGCGACACTTGGGCGTACGCAACCGGATGATCGTGGCCCGGCTCCGACGCAAGCAGCCCGGCGAACCCGTTGTGGCCGCCATTGACGAGGTCGAGGTAGAGGTGATCGGACAGCGGCCGCCGTCCATCGGCGCGCGCCGCAGCGTCGAGCAGCTCGTTCACCGTGGCGATGTCATCATCTTCCATCTGACGTTTGATCTCAAGACACCGCACGGGGGCCAGGTTACCGCTCCCGCTTCCCGCCCTTTTGCCCGGGTGGAGCCGTCCGGTTGGACCCTCGGCCTGGAGGGGAGTACGGTCTTCTGTGCAAACCAGGTTCCCGCCAACCTGTTTGCCGGGAGTGTCGGGCATCCGCCGCCTGACCTCGCCGAACGACGGCCCCTTCCGAGGGGTCGTCGTTTCGTTTTCAGCCGACTTGGCGAATGGCGCGCTGCAAGGTGCGCTCGGCGGAGCGAAGTTGGCGCTCCGCTTCGTGGATTGCCCCGACGATGTCGTCGCGCTCGGTGCCGACGAACGGCTCGGCGAGACCAGCTACCCGTTCGCGGTAGCGGCCGACGTTGTCGGCAATGGTCGAGAGTTCCGACGACGTGCGTTCGAGCGAGGCAGCCACGCTCCGACGCTATCGGCGGGCGAAACGACTGAAACGATCCCGAGAGCTGGGCATCTCCGTGGGTACCCTTCATCTGCGTGATTCCTGTTCGCGACGACCTCCGTGCCCTCGAGGGCTATCACTCGGCCCAGGTCGACGTTCGTGTCCGGCTGAACACCAACGAGTCGCCGACACCTCCACCTGACGCGTTCCGTGATGCCGTCGCCGCGGAGGTCTCGAAAGTCGAATGGCATCGATATCCGGACCGCGCAGCGATGGCGTTGCGCGTCGCCATCGCTGAGAGCCACGGTGTCGATGCGGCACAGGTGTTCGTCGCAAACGGATCCAACGAGGTACTCCAGACAGTCCTGCTTGCCTACGCGGGTCCTGGCCGCGTCGTCGCGACGTTCGAGCCGACGTACCAGATGCATGCACAGATCGCCCGCATCACCGGTGCCACCGTGGTGGAGGGCGAGCGCGCCGAGGACTTCACGCTTGACCCCGCCGAAGTCGAACGGGTTCTCACCGAGCACCAACCGCACGTTGTCTTTTTGACGTCTCCCAATAATCCCACCGGTCTCGTCGAGCCGGCCGATCGCGTGCAGCAGCTCCTCGACTTGGCACCCGGCCTTGTCGTTGTCGATGAGGCCTACGCCCAGTTCGCCGACTGGACGGCACTCGATATGGTTGACGATGACACGCCGCTGGTAGTCACCCGCACGTTCTCCAAGACGTGGTCGATGGCGGGTGCGCGTCTCGGTTACCTCATCGGTCCGACATGGTTGGTCGCCGAGCTTAAGAAAGTGGTGCTTCCGTACCACCTCGACACGGTGAAGCAGATCGCTGGTCGGCTCGCGCTGCGCTATGCCGAGGACATGGATGATCGAGTTGCACAGATTGTGGCCGAGCGCGGGCGGATCAGTTCTGAACTCGAGGCTTTGGGCCTCACGGTGATTCCGAGTGGAGCGAACTTTGTCTTGTTTCGGCCTGACGGCCACGACGGCCGTGCGGTGTGGCAGGGCCTCGTCGACCGCAGCGTGTTGATTCGTGACTGTTCGGGGTGGCCGCGTCTGGCGAACTGCCTGCGCGTCACCGTTGGCACACGAGATGAAAACTCCGAATTCCTGACTGCACTCTCTGATGTTCTCAGTGCTTCTTCCGCTGACTTTCGCAGTCGTCCCCAGACCGAACAGAATGGAGCCGACCGATGAGTCGCACCGCCAGCCGTAGCCGCTCGACCAAGGAGACATCGATCGAGGTTTCGATCGACCTCGACGGATCCGGCATGACCGACATCTCAACCGGCATTCCGTTCTACGACCACATGCTTGATCAGCTTGGCCGCCACGGCGGGTTCGATCTCAGAGTGCAGGCGGTCGGTGACTTACACATCGACACGCATCACACGGTCGAAGACGTGGCGATTACGCTCGGGGAGTGTTTCGCGCAAGCTCTGGGTGACAAAGCCGGCGTCCGGCGTTTTGCAAGCGGCCGTTATCCGCTCGATGAGGCCCTGATCGACGTTGCGCTCGACCTCTCTGGTCGTCCGCATGTCGAATGGCACGTCGAGATGCCTGAGAGCCTGCCGCTCGGCGACCCTGCATTCGACCCGCAACTGGCAGAGCACATCGTCTCGTCGTTCGCCACGTCGGCTGGCATCACTCTGCACGTCGAGATGATCCGGGGGCGTAACACCCACCACGTCATTGAGGCGACCTTCAAGGGGTTGGCGCGCACGCTTCGTGACGCCGTTCGCATCGATGATGCAGGTGGCGTGCCATCGACCAAAGGCGTGCTGTGACTGCCGCTACTTCACCAGGCGGGGTGCGGCCGCTGGTCGCGGTACTCGACTACGGGATCGGCAATGTTCATTCGGCGCAGAAGGCGCTGGAGCGAGGTGGCGCCGATGCGCGGTTGACCGCTGACCCTGAGGTCATAGCGGACGCCGATGGCGTAGTGCTGCCCGGTGTCGGGGCATTTGGCGCTTGTATGGACGCCTTGCGGTCGAGCGGTCTGGAACAGCCGACGCTTGATGCGGTTGCCTCCGGGCGTCCGTTTCTTGGCATCTGTGTCGGTATGCAGATGCTGTTCAGCCAGTCTGAGGAAAACTCCGAAGCGCGTGGTCTTGGGGTCATCCCGGGAACGATTACCTGGGTCCCGACCGAGCCGGTCGCTGGACCAAAGATCCCGCAGATGCAGTGGAATCGGCTGGACATCGTCACCGCCGACCCGATGCTTGTTGGCCTCGGCGACGAGCCCTGGCTGTACTTCGTGCATTCGCTGCACGGTGTGCCCGACGATCCGGCCGTCGTAGTGGCAACCGTCGAGTACGGCACGACGCTGAACGCAGCGTTCCGGCTTGACAACGTGTTCGCTGCGCAATTCCACCCGGAGAAGTCGAGCGCGCCTGGGCTGGCATTGCTGTCGAACTTCGTCGAGGTGTGTGCTCGATCCGCAGCAACAGCGGCAGTACCGAGCAACGAAGTGTCGGCATGATCGAGTTGTACCCAGCCATTGACCTGCTTGGTGGGCGCGTCGTCCGGCTCCGGCAGGGCGACTACGCCGATGAGACTGAGTACGGCACCGACCCGGTTGCGATGGCGCGTGGCTTCGCCGATGCCGGGACGCCGTGGATTCACGTTGTCGACCTCGACGCAGCGAAGTCTGGTGACCCGATCAACCGGCCGGTGGTTGCGGCCATCGCAGCTGCGGTCCAGGGCACGAGCCGGGTGCAGACCGGCGGTGGCGTGCGTTCGGTCGACGATGCCCGTCAGCTCGCCGATGCCGGCGTGGCCCGCGTGGTCATGGGCTCGGCCGCGGTGCGCGACCCCGCCGTGGTTGCATTGGCCTCAGAGGTGGTGCCGGTCGCTGTTGGTCTCGACCATCGCGGCGGCGAACTTTCGGTGCACGGATGGACGAAGGGAAGTGGCGTCATGCTCGATGAGGCTTACGAGCGCTTCCTAACGGCTGATGTCTTCGTCATCACCGACATCGGTCGCGACGGAATGCTCGAAGGACCGGACGTCGAGGGACTCACTCGCTCCGCAGAACTCGCCGGAGCGCCCGTCATTGCGTCCGGAGGGGTGTCGAGCCTCGCCGATATCGAGGTGTTGGCGACGATTCCTGGACTCGGCGGTGTCATTACCGGCAAGGCGGTTTACGAGGGTCGCTTCACTGTGGCGGCAGGCCTGGCTGCATTGGCCCGGGCGCAAGGAGCTGGGCGATGAAGGCGGCGCGCGTCATCCCATGTCTCGACGTGGCTGACGGCCGAGTCGTGAAGGGCACTAATTTCGTTGACCTGCGTGACGCTGGCGACCCGGTCGAGCTAGCGGCCCGCTACGACCTCGAGGGTGCCGATGAGCTTGTGTTTCTCGACATCACTGCCTCGAGCGACAACCGTGAGACCACGATTGAAATGGTGCATCGCGTCGCCGAGCAGGTTTACATCCCGTTCACGGTCGGCGGTGGCATTCGAACGCTCGAAGACGCGCGACGCATGCTCCGTGCCGGTGCCGACAAAGTGAGCGTTAATACCGCAGCGGTGCAACGGCCCGAGCTGATCACTGAGATTGCGGCCGAGTTCGGCTCTCAATGTGTGGTGTGCGCGATCGACGCTCGTCGCCGTCGCCCCGACGGCGATGTCAGCGGCCCTGCTCCCGAGGTACCGGCCGATGGCTGGGAGGTGTACCTGCACGGCGGGCGCACCCCGACCGGCATTGATGCGGTCGACTGGGCCGCCGAGGCGGTGCGACTGGGTGCCGGCGAGTTGCTGCTCACGTCGATGGATCGTGATGGCACTCGCGAAGGCTTCGACCTCGACCTGACTCGAGCAATCGCTGATCGGGTCAACGTGCCACTCATCGCCAGCGGTGGAGTCGGCACGCTTGAGCACCTCACCGACGGCGTGACCCAGGGCGGCGCTGATGCTGTTCTGGCTGCGTCGATCTTCCACTTTCGCGAGCACACGGTTGCCGAAGCTAAAGACGTGATGACCGCCGCCGGCATCACCGTGCGCCCCGCCGGCGTCTGAGCCCGTCACTCCGTCCCGTCTCTCCATCCCGTCGATCCGTCCCGCTTGCGTCGGCCCGTTTCTGCGGACCGATCCGCAGAAACTCGCATACAAACGTTGTGAGTGCGTAACTTTCAGGGGATGAGCGATGCATTGGTCACGATGGAACGGCGCGGAGGCGTCCTGATCTGCCATCTGGACGACGGCAAGGCGAATGCGTTGTCGAATGACATGATCATCGCGATCAGCGGAGCAATCGCCGAGGCGGAGGGCGACGACAGCATTCACGCCGTGGTGCTACACGGCCGCGAGGGCAAGTTCTCCGCCGGGTTCGACCTCACCGTGATGCTGGCCGGAGACATGGCCGCCATGACCGATTTGGTCGCCAACGGTGGCGAGCTCTGCCGCTCGATCTATGCGGCCAAGGTGCCCGTTGTGGCAGCGTGTACGGGCCACGCCCTGGCCGCGGGTGCGTTGATCCTGCTGGCGTGCGATGTTCGAATCGGAGCCGATCAGCCGTGCAAGATTGGCCTCAATGAGGTGGCCATCGGTATGACACTTCCAGACTGGGCGCTGACCCTTGCGGGCGAGCGGCTGAGCAAGCGACATCTCCAGCGAGCGATTCCGACGGCGCGGATCACTGACGCTTTGGGCGCGGTCGATGCTGGTTACCTTGACGAGGTGGTCGCCCCGGATGCGGTGCTCGACGCGGCGATTGCTCAGGCCACCGAGTTCGCAGCTCTCGACAGCAAGGCCTATGCGGTGACGATCCGAAAGATGCGCGGTGCAGCAGTTGCCCAGATGGCCGAACAAATCGCCGCTGACCGCGCCGGGGGACTCGCCGCGCAGATCTGATCGGTCGCGTCAACGATCACGCCGAGCGCGAGCGAGGTCGACCATCCCAGCGGCGGGAGAGGTGGCGGTTTGACATGTGCGCTGTTCGGTCGGGACGACGGACAGCTTGCTGCTTGGGTACTGTCCTGGCATGGCAACCCCCAAAGTCAATCCCAACATGGAATACCGGCGCCTCGGCAACACCGGCATGAAGGTCAGCATCATGTCGCTCGGTAGTTGGGTCACCTTCGACACGCAGCTGGACAACACGCTGGCCACCGAGTGCATCGAGGCGGCGGGCGAGGCCGGCTGCAACTTCTTCGACAATGCCGAGGCGTATGCCGGCGGCAAGAGCGAAGAGATCATGGGCAAAGCGTTCCGCGACCTCGGATGGGAACGCTGGTCCTATGTCCTCACCACCAAGCTCTACTGGGGCATTAACGGTGAGACTCCGAACATGCGGAACACGCTCAACCGCAAGTACCTGATGCAGGGAATCGATGCATCACTCGAACGCCTCCAGCACGACTTCGTCGATGTCTTGTATTGCCACCGCTGCGATCCCGAGACGCCGCTTGAGGAAGTCGTGCGGGCAATGAGCGACATCGTGTCGTCTGGCAAGGCCACGTACTGGGGAACCAGCGAGTGGACGGCCGAAGAGATTCGTGGCGCCATCGAAATTGCCGACAAGCATCACCTGCACAAGCCGGTGACCGAGCAGAGCCAGTACAACCTGCTCGAACGACGCAACGTCGAGAAGAACTATGCCCGGCTGTGGGAGGACTACCGCTACGGCAACACCATCTGGAGCCCGCTGGCGTCTGGCTTGCTCACCGGCAAGTACAAGGACGGCATTCCCGAGGACTCCCGCGGTGCCCTCGCCGGCTACGAGTGGTTGCAAGACCGTCTGTCTGACGGCGACGCGCTGGCACAGGTCGAGAAGCTGCGTCCCATCGCTGACCGCCTTGATTGCTCGATGGCGCAGTTGGCGCTTGCATGGGCGGCGAAACACCCGATGGTGTCGAGCGTTATCACCGGAGCGTCGAAGGTCAGCCAGGTCGAGCAAAACTTCGCCGCGATCGACGTGATCCCGTTGATCACCGACGAGGTCGACGAAGAGATGCGGGCCGCCGTCAAGCGCTGATCCCCGCGTGCATTGTTTGCGTCGGGATTTCTGCGGACCGGTCCGCAGAAAATCGGACACAAACGGTCAGGCGGTGAGGAATTTCAGGGTGTGCTCCGCGACGCGCGCGGTGCGGCCGACAAGGAAGTGATCTGCTGAGGCGATGGTCTCGTGGGTGGTCTGTGGCCACTCCGAGATGATCGCCTCAGTTGCGTCTGGGGACGAGAACTGGTCGTGGGCGGGCGTGAGGATGAGCGTGTCAACGTCCATGCCCCGGCTCACATCCATTGCGGCGAGCGGGGCAGCGACGAGCACCTTTGCTGCGAGGCGTTCGTCGTCCAATCCGAGCACTATTGCGGCGCCGAACGAGTAGCCGACGGCGAACAGCGGGACGCCCGGCACCTCGGCGGACACGAAGTCCACTGCTGTCGTGGCATCGAGCCGTTCGCCTCGGCCGTGGTCGAACGCCGCTCGGAAGTCGAAACGCAGGGCCGCGATCCCTGCGCCGGGGAGTGCATCGAAGAGCGCCTGCACCACGTTGTTCTGTCGGTTGCCGCCGTGCTGCGGATGCGGATGGCAAATAATCGCGGCGGCCCGAGGAGCGTCGGGGATGGACATGTCGCCGTTGAGGGTGACGTCATCAGAGGTAGTGAACTGCACGGTTCGCGTCATGACAATGCCACGGTACCCTCGGCGCCCATGGCTGGCCCCACATCGAGCGTTGACGACAAGCTGCCGATCAAAATGCTCAACGACCGCGTGCTCGTGAAGGTCTCGGACAAGGGCACTGACCGTAAGTCATCCGGCGGGATTGTGATTCCGGCAACGGCGCAGGTTCAGAAACGTCTCGTCTGGGCGACCGTCGTGGCGCAGGGACAGAACGTTCGGAGCTGCGAGATTGGCGACAAGGTGTTGTTCAGTCCCGACGATCGGTACGAGGTTGAAGTTCAGGGCGAGGACTACGTCATGCTCCGCGAGCGTGAACTCCACGCGGTTGCCGCAGAGCGCATCGAAGCATCCACCGGGCTCTATCTCTAGTCCGCTGCGCGTGCGGAGGGTCGTGCTGGCCTACGTTGGCCGTTCCGACAACACCAGGAGCAACCGATGATCAAAGTCAGCGTCATGTACCCGAGCGGCGACGATGCCACATTCGACATGGACTACTACAAGACCAAGCACATGGAAATCGTCGACCGAACGATCAAGCCGGCCAAGTGGGACATCGAGTCCGGCATCAACGGGCCGTACATCGCGGTGGGCAACTTGTACTTCGAGTCGATGGAAGCCATGCAAGCTGGTATGGGTAGCGCAGGCGAAGCGCTCGCTGACGTTCCGAATTTCACGAATGCTGAGTCGGCCGTGCAGGTGTCAGAAATCGTCAACAGCTGAAATCTGACCGGATGGAGCGGCCGCCACCTCCGTAGGCTGAAATAATGCCTGAGGGGATCACGATCGCAGCGACCGACGAGCAGTTGGCCGGACTCAAATACAACAGTGACGGCCTGATCACGGCCATTGCCCAGGATGTCGATAACGGCGACATCTTGATGCTGGCGTGGATGAACGAGGAGTCGTTGAAGATGACCTTCGCCGAGGGACGCATGGTCTACTGGTCACGCAGCCGTCAGGAACTCTGGCGTAAGGGTGACACAAGCGGTGACCGCCAGTTCGTCAAAGAAGCGTTCTACGATTGTGACGCTGACGCGTTGCTGTTCAAGGTCGAGCAAGAAGGTGCAGGTGCCTGCCACACCGGTGCGCGCACGTGCTTCTTCAGCAGCTTCGGCTGATGCAGTTCCAACCGACACGGGCCGAGTTCCACGCGCACGCTGCCGAGCACACGGTGGTGCCCGTATGGACTGAGTTGCTTGCTGATCTCGAAACGCCGGTTGCTGCGTACACCAAGCTTGTTGGTGACGGCCCCGGTTTCCTGCTTGAGTCGGTCGAAGGCGCCGAGCGGTGGGCCCGTTTCTCATTCGTCGGTCGTAACCCGTCCGCCACGCTGATCCTGCGCGATGGCACCGTTGAGATCGATGGCCCGGTGCCTGACGGCATTCCGACGGGCGATGGAATGCTCGCTGCGTTGGAAGCGCTGCTCGGCCAGTACAGCAGTCCGTCGTTCCCCGACCTTCCGCCGCTGCACGGGGGCATCATGGGCTTCCTCGGCTACGACATCGTTCGTGAGGTCGAGCACCTGCCTGACACGCCGAGCGACGACCGGAGCTACCCCGACGCGGTGATGTCTGTCATTGGTTCGCTTGCCGCGTTCGATCACTGGCGGCAGCGGGTCTACCTCATCGAAAGCGTCCCCACGCTGGGCCTGAGCGCAGTTGACCTCGACAAGGCCTACGACGCGGCCGTTCAGCGGGTCACCGCGGCGGTCAAGCAGTTGGCGCAACCGCTGCCATACACGCCGGTCGCCCCGCCATCTCTCGAAGACGACCTCCCCACGCTCGAATCGACGATGCCGAACGGGATGTATCAACGCGCCGTCGAGGCAGCAAAGGATTACATCGTTGGCGGCGACATCTTTCAAGTCGTGCTGGCCCAGCGGTACGACATTGAACTTGAGGCAGATCCGTTCGACTTCTATCGCGTGCTCCGGCAGGTGAATCCTTCTCCGTACATGTACTACGTCAAGCACGATGAGCTGACGATCGTCGGGTCGTCGCCCGAGCCGATGGTGCAATTGCTCGACCGCAAGGTGGTGTCCCGGCCGATCGCCGGCACGCGTCGGCGCGGCAAGACTGACGAGCATGATCGCCTGATGGCTGCTGAGTTGCAGGAGCATCCGAAAGAGCGCGCCGAGCACGTGATGTTGGTTGACCTTGCCCGCAACGATGTCGGCCGGGTGTCGAAGTTCGGAACCGTGCACGTTGATGAGCTGATGACGCTCGAGCGGTACAGCCATGTGATGCACATGACCTCCCAGGTGTCGGGGGAATTGCGCGATGAGCTTGGGCCGATCGATGTGCTGCGCGCCACGTTGCCAGCAGGAACATTGTCGGGTGCACCGAAGGTGCGAGCGATGGAGATCATCGACGAGCTCGAGCCGGTCAAGCGTGGGCCGTACGGGGGAGTGGTCGGCTACATCGACTGGTCCGGCAACCTCGACACCGCTATTGCGATTCGTACGATGTTCGTCACGGGTGACGGTCAAACGGCGAGCCTGCAGGCGGGGGCCGGCGTTGTTGCTGACTCGGTGCCGGACGACGAAGACCTCGAGTGCCGCAACAAGGCCGCAGCCTTGCTGGCGGCGATTCCCGGCGCCCGGCGCATGACAGCCGCGCGACGCGAAGCGGGCACACCGGCCTGACCCTTACAGGGCGAGGGCGATCAGGAAAAGGACGCTGAGGCCGGCGAACACGAGCGTGATGAGCGTCGCGAGGGCGATGAGTCCTGCGAAGCTGGTCACGGCGGTGAGCGCGAGACCGAGGCTTTTGAACTGACCGGAGCGATCGCCAACTTCGTTCTGCAGAGAGAAGAATTGGCGCGAAACGGCGACGACACTGTCGCCTTGTGATGCGTTGGTTGATTCGATGGTCTCGATGACGGTGCGTTGCGTTTGCGTGTTGCCGGCGATCAGCGAGCGAATCTCGATGAGGAGCGCGTCGGTGTTCTTGCGCACCGAGCGGAGCCGCGAAAGGGCCGTGGTCACTGAGGCAATGGCAATAAAGGCAAACACGGCGCCGAGGACGGTCCACACTGTTTCGATGCCGCCGTCGAGCGCGGCGATACCGAGGAAGAATCCGCCCACACTGATCACGATCGTCAGAAACAACACGCCGGTCGCGAGCGCGGAGGCCCGTCGCACGAGACGCAGGACGGTGTCAACGGCTCGTTGTGCGAGTTGATCGAGTCCGTCTCGGCCGAACCCCTGTCGATCTGAGCTCGCGTCGAAGTGGTCATTGCTCATTGCATCGCAGTGTGCCAGATCGCTCGGCTCGGTCCAGACTGGGCCGATGCAGAATTCCGCCGACCTGCCATTCATCGACGAATCAGCCCGCGATCGTCTCACTGTCGAAGGCGATGACGCCCTCACGTATCTGCAGTCGCAGATCGCGCAGGAGATCCGGGACATCGAGGTTGGTGAGTCGCGATGGACGCTGGTGCTTGCGCCGAACGGGAAGATTGACGTCCTGGCCCGAATCACCAGGACTGCGGACTTGACGTTCGTCCTCGACACGGACGCAGGGTTCGGCGAGACGCTCGAGGCGCGAATCAATCGATTCAAGATTCGCGTCAAGGCCGACTCGTCGCTGGTGCCCGCCGAGAACTCGGCGCCGTCAGCTGGCCACGAAGCAGCTCGCATCGCTGCCGGTTGGCCTCGGATGGGCGCCGAGATCGTTTCGGGTGAGACGATTCCTGCGGTGACGGGCGTCGTTCCACTGTCGGTCAACTTCACCAAGGGTTGCTACCCAGGACAGGAACTGGTCGAGAGAATGGACAGCCGTGGTGCCGATGCGCCGAAGACACTTCGGATCCTTGACGTCCCCGATGGCACCGCAGTCGGCGAGTGCATTGACGACCTCGCCGATGTGACCAGCGTCAGCGGCACCACGGCCCTGGCCTACGTGAAGCGCGGCAACGACGTGGGTCGCCTGCCCGCCCACCTCGACTGAGATCTGAGTCAGACGCGCGAGAGCGTGCGGCGGATGGCCTGCACTTCGGGGTGTTCTCGCAGGCCGATTAACTCGGGAGATCCGTCGATAACCGATGCGAGCCCGGCCGGCGAAGTGCCGACGTTGGCAGCTGCGCGCAACCATCCGATCGCTGTGCGCTGATCTCCTAACGCCCCGGAAGCACGCGCTACCGCTGAAGCGCTGAGCGTGTTCGGGTTCCGTTCGAAGCTGCCTGCTGCGTAGTGCGCGGCGTCTTCGAACTCGCCCAGCGAGATCAGAATGTTGGCGAGCAGGTACTCGTTGGTGGGGTCCCCAAACGGCTTGGGGTCGGGGAGCAGCTCGACCAAGGCACGAAGCTGACCGGACTCGAGCGCGAGCGCCATCGGTACTGCATCGGGTCGGGAGTGGCTGAGAGCCGCGACCAACAGTCGCCGCGCACGGTTCTCCTTGCCGGCTTCGAGCGCATTGTTCGCCGAGATCCAGGGTGACTGCGGTTCCTTCGAGGCACCCAGCATCTGTAACTGCGTGACCATCAGGAACGCGATGAAGATACCAAAGCCGCGCAGATTGGGGCTGACGAACATCACCGCAGCAGCGATGCCGGTCACGGTGATGGAGAACAGCAGCATGATGCGATCTGAGCGGCCGGGAAAAAGGTGGTCAAGGCCCTGCAACACGATGTGACCGCCATCCAGTGGCAAGATCGGAATCAAGTTGAGCGCGCCGATCACTGGCCCGGCCCACCAGATCGCCGAGGTTGCAGCGTTGGCGTCGAACGACGAACGGTCCAACGGGTTGGCGCCGAGAGCCAGCAACAGCGCCATGCTGCTGGCGATGTGGATTCCTGGTCCGCTGAATGAGATGACGGCGTGACCGAGGCGCGAGATCGGGCGCGTGGGTGCATACGACGCATAGCCGGCGAGAAAGCCGAGAGAAATTTCAGCGTGAGCGCCATTGCGGCGAGCCGAGACGGCGTGGCCGAGTTCGTGAATGATCGTGAACACGGCGATGGCCCCGGCCAGCCACAACCCGAACTCGTCCCCGTACACGATGACGATGAGCGCCATGAACATCACGAAGCCGGGCTGCACATGCACTTTGAAGCCGAGCAGCGTGAACATCGGGGCCATGCTACGGGCGTCAGCCCGGCGGTCCGGTGTCGTTGATGGACGCATGGAGTCCCGTGATCGGCCGGAGACATGGCAGTGTTGCCAGGATGAAGGACTGGCGAACAGGAGCTGACTCGTTGCGGGTGGCGGTCACCGCTGCGTTGGCGGGTGGGGACACGGCTGCGGAACGGGCGAAAGCAGTTCTTTCGATTACGGCGGCGGATCTCGACGATGTGATCCACGCGCAGTTTGAGGCAGCGGCCGTAGCCCTGACGTCAGGGTTGGGTGCGTCACCCGGTGCAGGTGTCGGCAAGGTTTACTTCTCAGCCGACGATGCTGCCGATGCCGCGGACCGAGGCGAAGACGTCGTGCTCGTGCGCAACGAAACGACGCCGGCAGATGTGCACGGGATGATGGTGGCAAATGGGCTCCTGACGACACGCGGTGGGCTCGTGAGCCATGCTGCCGTCGTCGCCCGCGGCTGGGGTACGCCCGCAGTGGTCGGCGCCGACACAATCGTGATCGGCGATCGCTACTTCAGCGTCGGCGGTGTCGTCGTGGCGGAGGGTGACGTCATCTCGATCGATGGGGCGACGGGTGATGTTGTGCTCGGCGAGATGGCGACCGCATCCGGCGGGCCGCCAGAGGAGTTTTTTACGCTGCTGAGTTGGGCGGACGAAATCAGAGCAGGTCATCTCGCCGTCCGCGCGAACGCGGACACCGGAGACGATGCGATGAAGGCACGCGAGCTGGGCGCCGAAGGGATTGGGCTTTGCCGAACCGAGCACATGTTCCTCGCAGTAGACCGACTCCCTGTGGTCCGTCGAATGATTCTCGCTTGCGATGCCGACGAAGAAGGAGCAGCGCTCGAGGAGCTTGGTCGGGTACAGCAGGCTGACTTCGAAGACATCCTGCGCGCCATGGACAGCTTGCCCGTCACGGTGCGCCTGCTCGATCCTCCGCTGCACGAGTTTTTGCCACCGGTCGCCGAGTTGACGTTGAAGGAAGCGACCGAGGGGTTGTCTGATGTCGAGCAGCAAGAGTTACGCGCCGCGCGTACGTGGGCCGAGCACAACCCGATGATTGGTACACGCGGCGTGCGCCTCGGTGTGCTCAAACCCGGCCTGTATGCGATGCAGGTGCGAGCACTTCTGGCTGCGGTGCAGACGCTGCGCGATGCAGGGCTGCATCCCATTGTCGAGGTGATGATTCCGCTGACCGTCACCCGACCAGAGCTTGCGCTCGCTCGATCGTGGGTCGAAGCTGAGATCGAGGCCACACAGTCTGATCACAGCGACATCACCATTGGCACGATGATTGAGACGCCGCGGGCAGCGCTGCGGGCTGGCGATATCGCCCACGATGCTGACTTCTTCTCCTTCGGCACGAACGACCTGACGCAGTTGACGTTCGGTTTCAGCCGTGATGACGTCGAGACCCGAATGATGCCGGCGTACCTCGATCTCGGTCTGCTCCCAGCCAACCCGTTCGACACGATCGATCAGTTCGGTGTCGGGGCCCTGCTCCGCCTGGCTGTGGAACAGGGCCGGGAGGCTGTACCAGGACTCAAGATGGGCGTCTGTGGTGAGCATGGGGGCGACCCGGCTTCGATCGAGCTGTTCCACGAGATTGGACTCGACTATGTGTCGTGCTCGCCGTACCGGGTGCCCATCGCTCGGCTCACTGCGGCGCAGGCGGTTCTCGCCTCTTCCTCGAAGTAGCTCAACGAACGGAGAATCTCAAGTCGTTCGTTCGGATCGGCTGCTTCGTGATCCTTGTTCGCGTCCGAGCCTGGCGATGTCACGGCCGTATCCTGGCGTACGTGTCCATCTACGACGATGAGTTTGACGACGCCGACGAATTTGACGAGGCCGACTTTGCTGATCGTCCGTTGCCGCCTCGGGCCAGCCGGACGTCGAGGATCGCGATGCTTGCAGCGATTACCGCGGTGGTGGCCGTGGTCGCAGCCGGCCTGGTGATCGGTGGTGGCAACGGCGCTGACGATTCGCCTCCAGCGACAGGGCCGACGCCGTAGTCTGACGGCATGGGGATCGTCGACGAAGACATCGAGCGGCTGCGGTCAACGGTGTCGATTGTCGACACCGTCCAGCAATACGTCGCGCTCAAACGGGTCGGCCGGAACTGGGTCGGCCTGTGTCCATTTCACGCAGAGAAGAGCGGCTCGTTCAACGTCACCGAGGAGCGGGGCCGCTACAAGTGCTTCGGCTGCGACAAAGGCGGTGACGTCTTCACGTTCATCCAAGAGATCGAGCACCTCGACTTTCCGGGCGCAATCGAGCACCTCGCGGCCAAGGCGGGTATCCAACTCAACTACACGACGTCGGGGCAATCCGAAGAGCGTTCACGCCGCAAGAAACTGACGGCGGCAATGAACGAAGCGGTCGAGTGGTATCACCAGCGGTTGCTTGAATCTCCCGATGCTCGACCCGCCCGCGACTATCTGCGGCGGCGAGGGCTGGCTGGTGACATTGCCCGGCAGTTCAAACTCGGTTGGGCTCCCGATGACTGGGATCAGCTCTCGCGAAATCTCGGTGCGCCTGCCGATGTGATGCAGGATGTCGGGCTGTCGTTTCGTAACCGGCGCAACAAGATGCAAGACGCGTTCCGCGGTCGCGTGATGTTCCCGATCTTCTCCGAATCGGGCGAGGCATTGGCGTTCGGTGGCCGCATCCTTCCTGGCTCTGACGACCCAGCGAAGTACAAGAACAGCGCGGAAACCCCGATCTACATGAAGAGCAAGACGCTGTACGGGCTGAACTGGGCAAAGGCCGACATCGCCAAGAAGGACCAGGTCGTGGTGTGCGAGGGGTATACCGACGTGATCGGCTTCCATCGTGCTGGCGTGCCTCGCGCCGTTGCCACCTGTGGCACAGCGCTCACCGAGGAACACGTGCGTCTACTCAAGCGGTACGCCAGCAAGGTGGTGCTCTCGTTCGACGCCGACGCTGCTGGCCAGGGAGCCGCGGAACGGTTCTACGAGTGGGAAGAGAAACACAAGGTTGAAGTGCTGGTCGCGCGGCTCCCTGACGGAAAGGATCCTGGTGACCTGGCCTCGTCGCAACCCGAAGCTTTGATGGCAGCCGTCGACAAGCCAGTGCCGTTCCTCAAGTTCCGACTTGATCGCACGATGCGCGGTCGGCCGAAGGACTCACCCGAGCACCGGGTCCGACTCGCTGAGGACGCGATGGCAGTCGTCAACGAACATCCCAACAAGTCGATCCGCATGCTCTACGCCGGCGAGGTCGCCGCGGAGCTGTCGATGCCGGTCAGCGACATGGTTCGTCTGGCCGAGCGCGGAACTCGGCGTCCCGCTATTCAGGTGCAGCAGAAGCGGTCGCGAGGTCCGGTACAAAATGCTGAGTTTGCGGCCCTCGTGCTGCTCGTTCAAGACTGGGACTCGATCGCTCCGTGGCTGCTGGCAGAGCTCTTTGACGATGACGTCAACCGCATGGCATTCATCGCACTTGGCGAGGCTGACGGAGATCTCTCGAAGGCGATCGAGATTGCCCCTCCCGATGCTGTCGACATTCTCGAACGTGCCGCCGTGGTCGATCTCAACCTCGTCGCAGACGTCGAAGCTCGCACATTGATCGGAGCAGCCTGTCGTCGGGAGTTGCAGCAGCGGGTGCGTGTGGTCGATCCCGAGGGGATGGTCGAGGATCGTCAGGCGCGCCTCGACCTCGAAGCGCTGCAAGACATCGACCCCATTAGCGCTCTCGCCGCGGCTGAGTCATTGCTAGGTTGGCTTCATCGACGATCAGAGGAACGCTCCGATGGGGAACACTGATGCTGGTGACCCCACAGAGAGTGTGTCTGCCGCGCCCTTCTTGGGTGTTGAGGCCAAAGAGTGGGACAAGCTTGTTGCCAAGGGTCGTGAATCTGGCGAGGTGCATGCCGAAGACGTGACACACGTCCTCCGGCACGTCGAATTGACCGGGGACGTGATCGTCGATGTGCAGTCGAAGATGGCCGAACACGGCATCATCATCGACGATGCCGTCGAGGGGCATGGTGACGATCACGACGAGGTCGTGGACATCTTGCACAAGGTCACCGTCGAGCCGGCGGAATCACCGCTGCCTGACGACGCGGACGAGAAGCTGCTGAGTCGGCGGCGGGGGCGGCGGATGAAGAAGTCGTCGCCGAAGGGCGAGGGCGGGACCTCTGACGCTGTTCGAATGTACTTGCGTGAGATTGGTCAGGTCGATTTGCTCACCACCGACGATGAGCGCCGGCTGGCGCAGTTGATCGAAGAAGGGCTGATCGCTGCAGGCAAGATCGATGAGGCGGCCGAAGCCGGCAAGCCCATCGACGGTGTCGAGGGGCGAATGCTGACCCGTGCGGTCAATCGAGGTGAGCGAGCCAAGAGCGAACTCACGCAAGCCAACTTGCGTCTTGTGGTCAGCATCGCCAAGCGCTATTCGGGCCGGGGTATGCAACTGCTCGACCTCATCCAAGAGGGCAACCTGGGTCTGATGCGTGCGGTCGACAAGTTCGACTACACCAAGGGCTTCAAGTTCTCAACGTATGCCACCTGGTGGATTCGTCAGGCGATCACTCGATCGATTGCAGATCAGGCCCGCACGATTCGCATTCCAGTCCACATGGTCGAGCACATGAACCGTGTCACGCGGGCGAAGCGTTCGATGCACCAAGAATTGGAGCGTGAACCCACGATCGAAGAGATCTCGGGACGCGTCCAACTCGAGCCGGACCGAGTCCGTGAACTGCTGCGCTATTCGCAAGACCCGTTGTCACTCGACTCGCCGGTCGGCGAGGAAGACGAGTCGAACTTGGGCGATTTCATCCAGGACGACTCTGTCGTCAGCCCGGCCGACGCTGCAGCCAAGGTGATGCTGTCTAACGCGGTCGGTGAAGTGCTCGGTGAACTCTCAGAGCGTGAGCAGGACATTGTCCGGTTGCGGTTTGGTCTCGACGGCGGCCGGGCCAAAACGCTTGAAGAGGTCGGCAAGGAATTTGGTGTGACGCGTGAGCGAATTCGCCAGATCGAGGCCAAGACGTTGGCCAAGCTCCGCCACCCCCAACGCAGCCAACGGCTCAGAGAATTCCTCGAGGTCGAATAGACCTCGAATCGAGAGTGGGAGGGTCGGTCTCTGACCGATAGCCTCGCCTCGGCTCCTGCCTTCCGGGGTAGCTCAGCTGGCAGAGCAGCGGACTGTTAATCCGCTTGTCGTGGGTTCGAGCCCCACCCCCGGAGCCAACGACGAAGGCCCACCGCAAGCCGGTGGGCCTTCGTCGTTTTCGGGCAGTGGATGCGATTGGTGGGGCGTCCGGGGCTCGAACCCGGGACCGACGGATTATGAGTCCGCTGCTCTAACCAACTGAGCTAACACCCCTGGAATCACAGACGAGGACAGACCCCATCGGTGATGTTCAGGCGTCGGGTTGTTCGATCGCGTCCAAGAAGGCGTTGACGTCGGGCTCTTCGCCGCCGACCAGCCAAATGGTGAGCTCGCCCGGATTATCGCTTTCCTCGTCGTCCTCGGCATCTTGCCAGGGGAGCACACCATCAACGAAATATCGGTCGACCGTGATGTCATCATTGTCGGCATCCACCGGCGCGACAATGGCAATCTCGACCTCGGTCTCCGGCGGTTGGTCGCTGAGGATGTCGATCAGTTCATGAACTCGCATCGGCTCAGTGTAAGTAGTCGCCGAGCCATGCGGGTGCGTGCTCGAGCAGGTAGAGGCTGACGTGTTTGCATCGGTCGAGTGCAGTCGTGACAGCCTGGTCCTGATTCATGTAGACGTCGGCGAGGTCGACGGTCATCTTGGCGACCATTGAGAGGCTTCGCTCTGGCGCATCGGTGACGCTTGGGAACGAGTCGATGGCGGACACCTCGACGGGCAGGTCCATGCCGCCGATGCCAGCGAGGTCTGTAGCGAGCACCAGCAAGTCGGGTGGCTCAGGGAGAGGCGGCAACGTCCACGTGAACAGCAATGGAAAGCTGAAGCCGTGCGGTGGTGGGTCGTCGAGGTCATCGAGCTTCATCACCTCGTCTTCGAACCCGAGCATCGCCCTGGGGTCGACATCAAGTGAGAGGTGGAGGTCGATCGGGCCCGAGCAAGCTTCCTCGGGGTGGAGGTCGACTTCCCACAATTGGCGGAGTGAATACGTCTCGACGAAGTGTCGTTCGTCGTGAACATGAAAGCCAGAGTCGATGGCCTGGCTCTTCACATCTGCAATGAATCCTGCAACGTCGATGACTGCCATCGCTCCGGACACTACCGTCCGTGGCGTGGACTCGACCAACAACAGCGGCGCTTCTGTCATATCGGTTGCGGCGAAGGTGACGCTCGATCTGTTCGCGTCGATCTGTGACCGTGCTGCGGAGGTGGTTGGGGCCAACGCAAGTTGGGGCGCGTCGGGTCTGCGTCCGGGGCAATACGCCATCGATCTCGACGTTGATGAGGTCTGCGTCCAGCCACTGCGTGCTGCGGGGTTTGACGTGTTGTCCGAGGAATCGGGGCTGCAACAGCAGGGTGGCGAACTCGGACGTGACGTCGTGGTGGTTGATCCACTTGATGGATCGACGAATGCCAGCCTGGGGCTGCCATGGTGCGCGACGGCGTTGTGTTTGGTCAGCGATGGGGTGCCGACGGTGGCGATGGTGAGCAACCTCGCGACGAGTGATCGGTACACCGCTGTGCGGGATCGCGGAGCGAACCGAAACGGTCGGCCGATCCTGGTCGGTCCGCGGTCGTCACTTTCGGAGTCGATCATCGCCGTGAACGGGTTGCCGCCGGCGCACTGGGGCTGGCAGCAGTTCCGCGCGATGGGAGCCGCAGCGCTCGACATCGCGGCGGTGGCCCGCGGCGGATTTGACGGTTATGTCGACACCACCACGGATTCTCATGGTGTATGGGATTACTTGGCGTCGGTCTTGATTCTCGAGGAGGCGGGTGGCCATGCCGCCGACGCGCTCGGGCGAGACCTCACGGTGCTCAACCACGCTGAGCGGCGTACACCGGTTGTGGCGTCAAGCGGCGCCTTGCTTGACGAGTTAATTGCGGCCCGGACGCGAAGGGGCCCGTGAGGTGCGACAGTCCCGGAGCAGGGATGGGCTTGAATCAGTCGACCGGGCCGAAGCCCGACGCTGGATTCCTGGTGGACGCTCTCACGGACCCAGCTCCTTAATCGCGCCGGAGTCCCTGCAGCGCAAGGTCTCTGATCAGGCCATTTGTGCTCAGGTGGTGTGATCGCAACCACTTGCACAGGGCGATGCTGCCTCGTCTTCAACGGTCCACGCCTCTTTGAATCGGATCGCAGCTGGCAAGGGCGGGAGATCGGCCCAGGTTCCCATCACATTGGGCTGGAGTAGGCACTCGGTGCCTTTGCGACGGCCGGGTCACAGCGTCGCCGCTACACTTTGTTGCTGAGTTCGGGCGCATAGCTCAGTTGGCTAGAGCGCTGCCTTTACATGGCAGATGTCGGGGGTTCGAATCCCTCTGCGCCCACCATGAAACCCCTGCTAGATGCACCTAAAGCGTCAGCGGGGGTTTCGTCGTTTTCGACTAGCTGCCGGTCTGACGTCAGTTTGACGTCATTAGCGGCAGAATGTAGATCGTGAGCAACGTCCCCGATCACGGCAGTCGAGCCCGATACCAACCTCCGCACCGATGCCGCTGTGCAGACTGCCTCGAAGCAAACAGGGCGTACTCGCGTGCCTACCGTTCCGCCAGGCGACCTAAGAACGTGCGGACGGGCAGCGAGTGTTCCGGCCGGCGAACGTCGTTCGACACCATGACTCGCGGCGAGTTCGAGCGGGCGAGGGCTGAGGCACCAGCTCCTGCTCGAGGTGTCTACTCCGCTGCCTCACTGCTCGACTAGATCGGCGGGAACCGGATCGACGGCGGCGACGTCAAACCAGTGTGAATGTGTTTACTGACCGTGATGAGAACGACATCAGCGACCGGATCAAGCCCGGCGCGGACCTGCACCACGCGAGGCTTTCCGGCGCGGACCTGCGCTTCGCGGACCTGCGCAGCGCGGACCTGCGCTACGCGAACCTGAACTACGCGAACCTGCGCCACGCTGACCTGTTCGACGCGAACCTGCGCCACGCTGACCTGTTCGACGCGAACCTGCGCCACGCGGACCTGCGCCACGCGGACC
>ERZ891134.56-NODE-56-length-97100-cov-9.975517_pt1 | contig 97100 bp, 84 predicted proteins | sample MGYA00520888_ERZ891134 | MGnify/ENA primary metagenome ERZ891134 (study PRJEB32303, sample SAMEA104408692) | aquatic metagenome | biome: Brackish water; feature: Coastal; material: water | place: Baltic Sea | collected 2014-10-23 | depth 10 m ... | reverse complement strand
ATTTTTAATAATTATATTTTAACTATTGTTTAACTAGAGTATTATGAATTTAAAGCTTAGAGCTCTTGAGCCCAATGATTTAGAGTTGATTTATGAGGTAGAAAATGATAAATCATTATGGGTCTATTCAAATACTGCTTCTCCTTTTTCAAGACATACACTTAAGAAATTTATAGAAAATTCACACCTAGATATTATTGAACATAAACAATTAAGATTGGTAATAGCTGATGATAAAAAATCATATGGATTTATAGATTTATATGATTATGACTTTATAAACAGAAGAGTAGGGTTAGGAATAATTATATTTGAAAAATTTAGATCTAAAGGAATAGGATTAAGTTCTTTAAAGCTTACTGAAAATTATTTACTAGAGCATGTGCCTATTCATCAAGTATATGCAAATATTTCATCTACAAATAAAGAAAGTATCTCACTTTTTGAAAAAAGTAATTTTGTTAACGTAGGTTTGAAAAAAGATTGGATATTTTATAATAATAAATTTAATGATGAGTTATTATTTCAAAAAATTTTAAAAAAATGAAAGTTTTAAAAATAATCATACCAGTTGCATTTCTCTTGTCAATTTTGGCTTTAGATTATTTTAATAAATTTTATAAGGATAATACTGCCTTTGAAAATGAAAGCATTTATTTATATGTAATAAAAGATGATAGTATAGCTTTTGTCGATTCTATATCAAAATATTTAAAATCCACAAAAACTTTTTATGATGTAGCTGAAAAGCTAGACTATTTAGATAACAAAAAAACTGGTAGATTCAAAATTCAAAAAGGTATTGGAAATAATGAAATAGTAAGATCATTAAAGTATAATAACTCACCAGTAAATGTCATTTTTAATAATCAAGAAAGAGTTGAAAATTTAGCAGGAAGAGTTTCAAAGCAAATATATGAAGATAGTTTGTCTTTAATTAATGCATTTAAAAACGAAGATTTTTTAAAGAAAAATGGTTTCAATGAAAAAAATATACTTTCAATGTTTATACCTAACTCTTACAATGTATATTGGAATACTAGCCCAGAGGATTTTAGAGATAAAATGTTAAATGAATATAATAAGTTCTGGAATCAAGATAGATCAGAAAAAGCTAAAAAGCTTGGCTTAACTAAATTAGAAGTAATTTCTCTTGCATCGATCATTCAGATTGAAAGTAGAAAAATTGATGAACGTCCAATAGTTGCAGGTTTATATATAAATCGACTAAAGGAAAATATGAGACTTCAAGCTGATCCCACAGTCATTTATACTATAAAGGAATATTATAAGAATTATGATACTATAATTAGAAGAGTGCTTTATAGAGATCTAAAGCTAGATTCAGAGTTTAATACTTATAAAATCAGAGGTCTTCCACCAGGCCCTATTACGATGCCAGATATATCAGCTATAGATGCTGTTCTTAATTACGAAAAACATAATTATTTGTTTATGGTTGCTAATCCGTCTAACAGAGGATATCACCTTTTTGCAAGTGATCTAGAAGGACATAATAGAAACAAAAAGGCATATATCCGCTGGATAAATAGTAAAGGGATATATAGATAGTTTAGCTTGAAAGTTTTTGAGTTAGGTCTTCAACATACTTTCTAAATTGCTTATCAGTAAAGCTGAGATTATCAACAGTTTTACATGCATGTAAGACAGTCGCATGATCTCTTCTTCCGATTTGTGTACCTATACTAGCTAATGAAGCTTTAGTGAGTTTTTTAGCAAAGTACATAGCAATTTGTCTAGCTTGAACTATATGTCTTTTTCTAGTTTTAGATTGTAGAGTTTGAATATCCATTTGGAAGTAATCAGACACAACTTTTTGGATATAATCTATGGAAACCTCTCTTCTGTTATTCTTAACAAATTTATTAATAACTTCTTTAGCTAATTCTACAGTTATTTCAGCTTTATTAAAGGATGATTGAGCAATTAATGAAATGATTGCACCCTCTAGTTCTCTTACATTAGAATTAATATTCTTAGCAACAAATTCAATTACATCATCTTGTATTTCAACACCATCTCTGTATAGTTTGTTTTTTAGAATTGAAACTCTAGTTTCAAAATTAGGATTTTGAAGCTCTGCAGATAATCCCCACTTAAATCTAGATAAGAGTCTTTGTTCTATGTCTTGCATGTCAATTGGAGCTTTATCTGAAGTTAAAATAACTTGCTTACCATTTTGATGCAAATGATTAAAAATATGAAAGAATACATCTTGAGTTCCAGATTTACCTGAAAGAAATTGAACATCATCAACAATTAAAACATCTATTACTTGATAAAAATGAATAAAATCATTTCTAGTATTTTTTTTGACTGAATCAACATACTGTTGAGTAAATTTTTCTGAAGATATATATAATACTGTTTTATCTGGATACTTTTGTTTGATATCAACTCCAATAGCATGAGCTAAGTGAGTTTTACCTAATCCAACTCCTCCATATACAAGAAGAGGATTGAATGATGTACCTCCTGGTTTAGTTGAAACAGCAATTCCTGCAGATCTGGCAAGTCTATTTGAATCACCCTCCAAGAAATTTTCAAAAGTATAATTTGGATTTAATTGAGATTCAATCTGTAGATTTCTAATACCTGGTATTACGAATGGGTTTTTTAATTCAGATGCAAAATTGCTGAATGGAGATTCAATAGATTGTGACTTTATAATAGAACTTGAAGAACTTGGAATTTTCTCTGTAAATGGCAATTTATTACCGAAAGTATTTTCCATATTAATTATATACACAAGTTTAGCATCAGACCCTAGTTCTTTTGTAAGAGCCATACGTAATATCTTAACGTAGTGTTCTTCAAGCCACTCATAAAAGAATTTACTAGGTACTTGAATACTCAAAACATCATTAGTAAGCTTAACTGGGATTATGGGTTCAAACCATGTTTTATATGCCTGTGGTTGGATATTATCCTTAATAAAGGATAAACAATTGTTCCATACTGCTGAGGGTGTTTGACTCATTTTTTCTTAACTAGATATTAATTGAATATATTTATGAAATGTTGTTTTTGGTTGATTGCAAATATTAGTTAAAAAAAATCAAAAAAAAACATTAATTACTATTGATTATTAATTTTTTTTTAATTAAAATCATGTTAGGTAATTTTGTAGGAAAATAAAGATTTTCCTTCATGAAAACAACTTATATGAACTATACATCAGATAAAATTAAGGTTAGATATAATGAAACAGATCAAATGGGGATTGTTCATCATAGTAATTATTTAAAATTTTTTGAATTGGCAAGAATTGAATGGCTTGAAAAATTAAATATGCCTTATGAAGAAATTGAAAGTAATAATATTATTTTACCAGTAGTTAAATGTGAATTAATATTTATAAAACCATTATTTTTTGGTGATATTTTTTTTATTAAAGTTTTCTGTTCAAAAAAACCAACTTCTACAATTGAGTTTACTTATGAAATTTATAATAACAAAAATGAAATAACTACAGAAGGTAAAACATCTCTTGCATTTGTTGATTCAATAACAAGAAAACCACTAAGATGCCCAAGTATAATAGATAAACTTTTTGATTAACTATTTATCTAAAATATATAGATAATCATCACCAATATTAATTTGTTTGAAGTTATTAAAATCAATTTTAGGCCCTTCTAAACCATTTTCCATATTTTTAGTTCCTTTAAACACTCTTATTGAGTCCCATAAATCATTATCAAGAAATTTTTTAATTGTTTTAGTCCCACCTTCAACTATTACTGATTGAATCTTCATCTCATATAAAACATTTAAAATAAATTCCATTTTATCAAAATTGATTATTCTTACATTTTCACTAATCAAACTATTCTTATTTTTTGATAATACTATAGTCTTGGAATCTTTTGAAAATATATCAGAGTTAATAGGAACTCTACAATTTGGATCTAAAACAATTCTAATAGGGTTTTTTCCTTTTACTAGCCTAGTAGTAAGCTGAGGGTTGTCATCTATTATGGTTTGAACACCAACCAAAATTGAATCTTCTTCTTTTCTCCAAGTATGAGATAATTTTTGTGATTGATCTCCGGAAATCCTAAAGACTTCTCTTTGACTTTTTATTGGACCTATAAAGCCATCCTTTGATTCTGCCCATTTTAAAATTATAAATGGTCTTTTTAGTTTATGGTATGTAAAAAATCTTTTATTAAAATAATCACATTCATCTTGTAAAACTCCGAACTCCACATTGCAACCATTAGACTTAAGTTTTTCAATACCTCCACCTTTAACCATCCTATTAGGGTCTATTGAGCCAATAATTATATTTTGTATTTTATATTTAATAATTAAATCAGTACATGGTGGAGTTTTTCCATAGTGATTACATGGCTCCAGATTAACATAAAGTGTAGACTCTTTTAGAAGATCTTTATTTTCAACACTGTTAATCGCATTTGCTTCAGCATGTTTATCTCCATACCTTTTATGAGAACCTTCCCCTATAACTTTATTTTCATGAACGATAACACAACCAACTAATGGATTAGGATAGGTATTACCTATGTCATTTGATGCAATTTCAATACACCTTTTCATATATTTTATATTATACTCCATGATTACTAATAAAATTAGAATTGTAAATTTAAGCCAAAAAGCTTAACTATGTTGATAAGACCAATCAATGAATCCGATAACAAATCCTTATCAGTAATACTTAGAGAAGTATTAATTGAAATGCAAATTCCAAAAAAAGGTTCTGCATATGAAGATCCTGAACTAGATAATATGTTTTCGACTTATCAATTACCCAGGTCAGAATACTTTATAGTAGAGGAGAGAGGTGTAATATTGGGTGGTGCAGGAATAAGCCCACTAAAAGGTGGAGATGAAGATATTTGTGAACTTCAAAAAATGTATTTTCATAAATCTCTAAGAGGAAGAGGAATAGGTGATAAAATGATACAGATTTGTATAGATTTTGCTATTGAATCTGGTTTTAGAAAATGTTATATAGAAACAATGCCTAATATGCTGAAAGCTCAAAAACTATATTTAAAAAAGGGATTTAAATATTTAGATAATCCTCTTGGAAATACAGGTCATAATGCTTGTCCTGTATGGTTGATAAAAAACATTATATGACAATTATTGAATTACGAAATATTTATAGACAGAGACTTGGTCTTTCTATTAATGAATGTGATTTTATTTATAAAATAATTTTAAAAGAATTATGCAGAATAGATCCAATTAAAATTGCTTTAGATCCTTCTTATTTTATTAGTCAAGATTATAAAAATATTTTAGTAGAAAGTTTAGATAAAATCTCCAAAAATTATCCTATTGATTATATAATTAATAAAAAAAATTTTTACGGATATGATTTTTATGTAAATGAAGATGTCTTAATTCCTAGGCCAGAAACAGAGGAGTTAGTTCAATGGGTTCTTGAGGATAACGCAAATATTAATAAATCAATAAAACTCATTGATTTATGTTCTGGATCAGGTTGTGTTGGAATTACAATCTCTAAAGAGAATAAAAATATGGATGTTACATTATCAGATGTCTCAGAAAAAGCTCTAGAAGTTTGTAATAAAAATAAAGTTCAACTTAACTCTGAAGTAAAAACAATAAAACTTGATCTTAATTCAAATTTTAAATCTAAATATAAGTATGATGTAATAGTATCAAACCCACCTTATCTTAGTCCAAATGAAGCAAATAAAATTGGAGAAAATGTTAAATTTGAACCAGAAATTGCATTATTTACTCCAATTAACAACCCTCTCCATTTTTATAAGAGAATTATAGAGTTTGCATTAATTAATTTAAATAAAAAAGGTCAAATTTATCTAGAATTAAACCCAGTTTTTATTAAAGATTTTTGTCAATTATTATCAGATTTTAATCTAAATGATGTTAACTTTAGAGATGATTTTAGGGGTAAAAAAAGATTAGTTAAAGTATCATTTTAATATGAGTGAAATTAGATCTAGAATTTTAGAATTAAGAAATCTTATCAAAGAGCATAATCATAATTATTATAATCTTGATAAAAATTTAATTTCTGATTTTGAGTATGATAAACTAGTTAATGAATTGATTAAACTTGAAAATCAATATCCTGAATTCTATGATGAAAATTCACCTTCAAAAAGAGTAGGTGGAGGGCTTTCTGATAAGTTTGATTCAGAATCACACATTTTTCCAATGTTTTCTCTTGATAATACTTACTCAGATATAGAGCTTGAAGCTTGGTATAAAAGGATTATTAAGACTATTGATGTAAAAGATTTTGAGTTTTGTTGTGAATTGAAATATGATGGCGCTTCAGTAAACCTTCTATATGAAAATGGAAATCTTATACGTGGGCTTACACGAGGAGATGGCTCACGGGGTGATAATATTACCAATAATATTAAAACTATCAATTCTATTCCTCTCAAATTAAAAAACAAATCCTTCCCAAATAAATTCGAAATTAGAGGGGAGATAATAATACCTATAACCTCTTTTAATTCACTAAATAAAAAACGAGAACAAATGGGGCTGCCATTATTTATGAATCCTAGAAATACTGCTTCAGGTAGTATTAAGCTATTAGATTCTAAAGAAGTAGCCAGGCGACCATTAGAATGTTTTCTTTATTCTGTTGTTTCTGAAGATGAACTTATAAACAATCACTCTGAGTTATTAAATACAGCTAGAGATTTTGGATTTAATATTCCTTCTTACGAAAAGGTTGTTAATGATTTAGATGGTGTTAAAGAATATATTCAGTATTGGGATGAAAATAGGCATAATTTGCCTTTTGAAATTGACGGAATAGTGATAAAGGTAAATAGTATTAAATACCAAAAAATGTTGGGTTTTACCTCTAAATTTCCAAGATGGGCAATTTCTTATAAATTCAAGGCAGAGAACTTAGCTACTAAATTAGAGTCAATCTCATTTAATGTTGGTAGAACAGGAGCTATTACACCAGTTGCAAACCTTAAGCCTGTTTTGATTTCAGGATCAACTATTAAAAGAGCTTCTCTTCATAGTTATGATCAGATGATTAAGTTTAGATTAAGATTTAATGATACAGTATTTGTTGAAAAAGGAGGAGAAATAATTCCTAAAATAACAGGAATTGATATTAATAATCGAGGACTTGAACAAGATGAAATATCATTCCCTTTAAACTGTCCAGAGTGTGAAACGGAATTGATAAAGTTAGAAACTGAAGCTAACTATTTTTGTCCAAATAAAAATAATTGTAGACCTCAAGCAATTGGAAGAATTCAGCATTTTGCTTCAAGAAAGGCTATGAATATTGATGGCTTGGGTGATGAAACGATAAAACTTTTGTATGATAAAGGTCATTTAGTTGACATATCAGATATTTATAACCTAGACTATGAAGCAATCTCAAATATTGAAGGTCACGCTAAGAAATCAATTGAAAATCTCAGAAATGGAATTGAAGAGTCTAAGTCAAAATCATTTCAGAAAGTTTTATATGGTATGGGGATTAGATATGTTGGAGAGTCTGCTTCAAAAACAATTTTGAAACAAATTAAATCTATAGATGAACTAATATCCTTAGATATAGAATCTCTATCATCAATTGATGAAATTGGTGATAAAACAGCTTCAAGTATTTTAGAATTTTTTGAAGATTATGATAATTTGAACCTAATAAATAGACTTAAATTATCAGGTTTAAATTTTACTAACGATACATTAAGTCTAAATTCTTCAAACTTATCTAACCTTATATTTGTTATTTCTGGTGTTTTTGAAATTTACAGTAGAGAAGAGTTGAAAAAATTAATTGAAAAAAATGGAGGTAAAATTAGCTCTTCTATTAGTTCAAAGACTAATTATCTTGTTGCAGGTAAAAATATAGGTCCCTCAAAATTCAACAAAGCAAATGAACTTGGAGTGCCAGTTATTAATGAAGTATCATTAATTGACTTAATTTCATAAACTTATATTAAATTTGCCAAAATACTCAACATTAAATATGTATAGATTTTCTTTTTCTTTAATGATTATTCTTTTCATGTCTTCTTGTAATGACTACCAGAAATTATTAAATAGTCCTGAAAATGAGGTTGATAAATATACAGCTGCAGAAGAATACTATGATAATGGAGAATTTAGAAGAGCAAATACTCTTATTGAACAAATAATTCCTTCATATAGAGGAAAACCTCAAGGTGAAAGATTAGTTTATTTTTTTGCAAATTCTTTTTTTGAAACAAAAATTTACTACTCTGCTGCTATTCAATTTGAGAATTTCATTAAATCATATCCTAATAGTCAAAGAATTCAAGAAGCATATTTTATGGAAGCTAAATCATATTTTATGCTTTCACCGCTTTACACTCTTGATCAGGATGATACATATACAGGAATAGATAAACTACAAGTATTTATTAATAGATTCCCCAACAGTGAATATGTAGCTGAAGCTCTAGAGTTAATGGAAGAATTGCAAAATAAATTAGAGAAAAAAGAGTTTGAGGTTTCTAAACAATATTATACTATTAGGGACTTTAATTCTGCTATCAAATCATTAGATAATTTTATAGCAGATAATCCTGGAACAATTTTCAGAGAAGAAGCACTATATTATAGATGGCTATCTCAATATGAGATTGCTGTTAATAGTGTAGAGTCTAGAATAAATGAGAGAGTTACTGAGCTAGAAAGATCGTTCAACAACTTTTTAAGATACTACCCTGATACAATTTTTATTGAAGATTTGTCAGATAAAATTAATATTGCAAAACAACTTTTATAAATAAACTTATGAATAAATACAGAAATACTAACGCTGCAAACACAACAAAAACTTACAATAAGCACGAGATTGAAGATCCTACTAATAATATTTATGAGGCTATTTCAATTATTGCTAAAAGATCAAGTCAAATAAATTCTGAAATTAAAAAGGAACTTCACGATAAACTTGATGAATTTGCTACACACAATGACAGCCTAGAAGAAATATTTGAAAATAAGGAACAAATTGAAGTTTCCAGGTTTTATGAAAAGCTTCCTAAGCCATATGCAATAGCTGTTCAAGAATGGTTAGATGATAAAATTTACTTCAGAGATACTGATTCTGAAAGTGAGCAATAAAGTTCTATAATATGAGTGTTTTAGCTCAGAAAAATATTTTAATTGGTATTTCAGGTGGGATAGCTGCATATAAGATTCCTTTGTTGATAAGACAGCTTACTAAGCTAAATGCTAAGATAAAAGTTGTAATGACCCCTTCATCAAAAGAGTTTGTTACACCTTTAACACTATCAACATTATCTAAAAATGATGTATTTTCAGAATTTACTACTCAAAAAAATAATAACCCTTCATGGAATAATCATGTTGAACTTGCTGAGTGGGCTGATATTTTTATAATAGCTCCAGCAACTTCAAATACAATTTCTGCAATGGCTAATGCAAGATGTGATAATCTCCTTTTGGCTTGCTTCCTATCATCTAATTGTCCTGTCTTTGTTGCTCCTGCTATGGATCTTGAAATGTATAAAAACAATCTAAATCAAGACAATATAAAGAAGTTGAAAGATAATTCTACAGATGTTTTACCAGTTGGGACAGGATCTCTGGCAAGTGGTCTAGAGGGAGAGGGAAGAATGCTTGAGCCTAATGAAATAATTGATTATGTAGAAAATAGAATTAAAAATACTCTTCCATTAAACAATTTAAATTTTTTAATTACTGCTGGACCAACTCATGAAAAAATAGATCCAGTTAGATATATTGGAAACAGTTCATCAGGTAAAATGGGATATAATCTTGCTAAAAAAGCTCTAGAACTTGGAGCTAATGTTACATTAATTATTGGCCCTACAAATCTTCTAATGGATCTTAAAGACATTAAATCAATAAGGGTTGAAGACTCTCAAGAAATGTTTAATGAGATAATTAAATTGTTTGATAGTTCAGATGTAGTAATTTGTTCTGCTGCCATATCTGATTTCAAACCTGCGAAAACTAAACAAAATAAAATTAAAAAGGAAAATGGCCTAGATTCAATTAAACTTGAACCTACCATTGATATATTAAAGAAACTAGGTAGTATTAAAACTTCACAATATCTAGTTGGATTTGCTCTTGAGACTGATAATATTATTGAAAATGCAAAAAAGAAATTAAAATCAAAAAATCTAGATGCTATAGTCGTTAATAAAATTGATGATTTTAATCCAATTTCAAGTGACTATAATCAAATTGATTTTATAAATTCAACTCTAAAAATAACTTCATTTGACAAAAAGTTAAAATCAAATGTTTCAGTTGATATTCTAAACCAGATTATAAAGAATGTTAAAGGCACTTAAAATTAATAATTACGCTTTAATAGACTCTCTTGAAATTTCTTTTGATGAGGGTATGACATCTATTACTGGTGAAACAGGTGCTGGTAAATCAATAATTTTAGGAGGTCTTTCAATGGTTTTAGGTTCTAGAATTGATAACTCAAAAATTATTAATAAGGATAAAAAATGTTTTGTTGAAGCTGTATTTAACCTAAAGGATCTTAATTCAATTGATTTTTTTGAAAATAATGATTTAGATTATGATGAAGTTACAATAATAAGAAGGGAGGTTAATCAAAATGGTAAATCAAGAGCCTTTATTAATGATACCCCAGTCAAACTGGATCTTCTATCAAGCCTAACTAATAAATTAATTGATGTTCATTCTCAGTTTAATAATCTTAGTATACTAGATTCAAATTTCATTTTGATAATTCTTGATTCTCTCTCCAATAATTTAGATGATTTTAAATTATACTCAAATGAATTTAAATCGTTACAATTAATTGAAAAAAAGATTGAAGAAAAGAAACTGATTAGAGAAAAATTAAATTCTGACTTAGACTATAATAAATTTTTATATACCGAATTTCAGGAGCTTGATCTAGATAATTTAAATCTTGAAGATCTTCATAATAAAGTAAAAGAAGCTGACAATGTTGATCAAATAAAAGATATTTTATCTAAAATTGACAGAGAGTTTAATACTGATGAATTAGGAATATCAGATAAGTTGTCTCAAATAGTTAAAAGTTTAAGTAAGGTTTCAAATTCATCAAATCGCCTTAATGAGTTAAGTCAGAATCTAAATTTAGTTAATGAAAATCTAAATCAGATTGTAAATGATTCTGAGCTAATCCTTAATGATATTTCAAATTCTGATGAGAACATTGATAGTCTTAGAGATACCTTGGATAAGGTGATTTCTCTTCAAAACAAACATAAGGTTGATTCATTGGATGATTTATTAATGCTTAAGGAAGATTTAGTCTCTAAAATATCACGTCATGATAATATAGATGTTGAAATTGATAAGCTTGAAAAAGATCTAGAATATATTAAAACTAACTTAATATTAAAGGCAAATAAAATTCACGATAAAAGATTTTCTGTAATTTCTGAATTTCAAATTTTGATGAATAAGAATTTATCAGAATTAGGAATGGAAAAGTCAGATATTAAGATTGACTTAATTAAAAGTGAAACTATTCATAGAAATGGAATAAGTGAAGGTAGGTTTTTGTTTAAATCGAATGCTGGTGCCTCATATAGTGAATTAAAAGATATAGCCTCAGGTGGAGAGATATCAAGAGTAATGCTTTCTATTAAATCTATTTTATCAAGCTTTACAAAATTATCTTCAATAATTTTTGATGAAATTGATACTGGTATTTCAGGCTCTGTATCTTCTAAGGTTGCTGAGCTAATGAAATACATGTCTAGAAAAATGCAAGTGATAGTTATCACACATACTCCCCAAGTAGCATCTAAAGGCGATTTTCACTATAAAGTGTTTAAGAGAGAAGATAATCATAAAATTATTACTGATGTTAAGTTACTTTCTGATAAAGAAAGAGTTAACGAGATTGCGGAAATGTTGTCAGGAGATAAATCAAATAAATCTGCTCATGAACTTGCTAGTGAATTATTGAATTAAACTATATTTACAATAAGATGAAAAATAATATTTTAAAAGGAAAAAAGGGAATAATATTCGGCGCTTTAGACAGTAGTTCTATTGCTTGGAAGACTGCTGAGAGTGTTTTTAATGAAGGTGGAGAATTTATTTTAACAAACGCTCCTGTTTCAATTCGAATGGGATCAATTAATGAATTAGCTGAAAAGACAAAATCAGAGCTGGTCGCTGCAGACGCAACAAGTCTTGAGGATCTTGAAAAATTAATTAATATAGCTACTGATAAATTTGGAAAGCTTGATTTTATTCTTCATTCCATAGGTATGTCAGTTAATGTGAGGAAGGGTAGAACATATACAGATTTAAATTATGACTGGTTAACTAAAGGTTGGGATGTTTCTGCTGTTTCTTTTCATAAATTAATGCAATCTCTTTTTAAATTGGATGCTATGAATCAATGGGGTAGTATAGTAGCTCTTACATACATTGCAGCTCAGCGAGCTTTCCCAAACTATAATGATATGGCTGATAATAAAGCTTATTTAGAGTCTATAGCTAGAAGCTTTGGATATATTTTTGGTAAAGAAAAAAATGTCAGAGTTAATACAATTTCTCAGTCTCCAACTCTTACAACTGCTGGAAAAGGAGTAAAAGGACTTGATGATTTTTTAAATTATGCTCAATTAACTTCACCTTTAGGAAATGCAACTGCTGAAGATTGCGCAAATCTAACAGTATCTTTATTTTCTGATTATACTAAAAGAGTTACACTGCAAAATATATTTAATGATGGTGGATTTTCTAACGTTGGAGTTAGTCAAGAAATTATTGATAAATTAAATTCAAAATGAAAATCATTGGATTAACCGGAGGTATTGGGTCTGGAAAATCTACTGTTTTAGAACTTTTCAAAATTTTAGGAGTAAAAACTTACAGTGCAGACGAGTCTGCAAAAAAATTGGTTAATACTGATCCTAATTTAATCAATTTAATAAAGTCCTCTTTTGGAAATAATATTTATGACAAAGGTTCATTGAACACTAGAAAGCTATCTAAAATTGTTTTTGAAGATACAGAAAAACTTAAATTGCTAAATTCAATTATTCATCCAGCAGTTGCAAGAGACTTTAAACTTTTTCTAAATTCAATTAATGAAGATTATATAGTCAAAGAGGCAGCAATTATTTTTGAAACTAAATCTGAAAATAATTATGATAAAATTATATTTATTCAATCACCTCTAGAAATTAGAATCGAAAGAGTTATAATGAGAGATAATATATCAAGAGAAGAAGTAATGAAAAGAATTAATAATCAACTAGATGAAAATTTAATTATTGATAAGTGTGATTATGTAATTAGTAATGAAAACAAGGAAGATTTAGAGGATAAAGTTTTAAGTATTCACCTTGATCTAAAAGCCTAAACAACAGATATTAACATTTCATTAAGAAATTTTAATTTTAAAAATGTGAATTTTATATAAATGAATAGGAAGCTTTATACATCTCTAGTTTTATTAATGTCATTTTCTTTAATTGGTATTATTTTAATGCAAGGCTACTGGATATATTCTGCGTGGCAAACTAAAGAAGAAGAGTTCTCACTTGCCGTTAATAGAACTCTTAGAGAAGTCGTTGATGAAATTCAAAGTAGAGAACTTAATGATTATGTGTATACCTATCAATTATTAATCGATTCTTTAGGAACTCCTGATGAATCAAATTTTACTGATGTATTTTTATTTTTAGATGAAGACCAATCATCCAATCTTTCAACTTTTTTTGCTTACGGAATTCTTGAAGAAGACTATAATATCAATTTACCTAATAATCTCTCAAATAGATATGGAGATGACAATCTTAAAGATTATAAGGCTGTAAAAACAACTATAGTAAATAAAAATATTTTTGATAGAAGAGAAAACAGATTAAATACATCTATATCTAAGTTGAAAAGTGTCGAAGATATAGACTTATTCAAATTTGAGAAATATAAGGCAGCCTTTCAGGAATATGCATCTTTGCTTCCCATACATAAAAGAACTACTTCACGTGAAATCCAAATTTTATTAAATCAAGGGTTTAATGATAGAAATATTATTACTCCATATGAATTTGGCATATACAGTAATGGTCTTTCTACTAAGGTTAAATCTAACAATTATATAGAAGTTCAAACTGGTCCAAAATATTCTATTCCGTTTTTATATGATAGATCTGGTCCTGTACCATACAATTTAGTTGTATCATTTCCTGAAAAGCAAGAATATGTTCTTTCGGGTATAATAGGTGTGGCTACTCTCTCTTTTATGCTTACTCTAGTCATTGTAGTTATTTCAACCAGTGCACTTTATCAAATCATTAAGCAAAAAAAATTATCTGAGATTAAAAATGATTTTATTAATAATATATCTCATGAGTTTAAGACACCTATAGCTACAATAAATTTAGCACTTGATGCAATTTCAAGTTCTAATAACAACCTGAATGATAAGTTCATTTCCTATTTAGGAATGATTAGAGAAGAAAATTCTAGAATGTTATCACAAGTTGAAAATATTCTTAGAATATCTCAGCTAGAGAAAAGTTCTAATCCTTTTGATATGGAAGAGACAAATATTCATGAAGTAATCGAAGATGCGATAGAGCATTTAAAATTAATAGTTGAAAGTAAAAAAGGATCAATAAAATTATCTCTTAAGGCTAAAAACTCTAACATTAATGGAAATAGTAATCACCTAGAAAACATTATTATAAATATTTTAGATAATGCAGTGAAGTATTCCAAAGAAAACCCACAGATTGTAATTTCATCAACAAATTCAAATAAAGAGATTATATTATGTTTTGAGGATAATGGAATAGGTATGGATAAGAATACTCAAAAATTGATATTTGAAAAATTCTATAGAGAACAAAATGGTGATATCCACAATATTAAAGGTCATGGCCTTGGATTATCATACGTTAAGAAAATTATTGATTTTCATAATGGAAAAATTTCATTAGAAAGCAAAAAAGGTACAGGAACAAAGTTTTATATAACTCTTAAAAATATTTAATATGAAATCAAACAAAAGAATCTTATTAGTAGAAGATGATCCAAATTTTGGAAGAATCTTAAAAGATTATTTAACTATAAACAACTATGAGGTTTCTCTTGCTGTTAATGGTATAGAAGGATTTGAAAAATTTAATAGATCTGATTTTGATCTATGTATTCTTGATATAATGATGCCGTTTAAGGATGGCTTGACTTTAGCTAAAGAAATAAGAGAGGTAAATGAACTTATTCCATTAATTTTTCTAACTGCAAAAAATTTGAAAGATGATGTTCTAAAGGGATATAAAATTGGTGCAGATGATTACTTAACAAAACCCTTTGATTCTGAAATACTATTAGCTAAAATTAAATTCATTCTAAATAGAAAACCCACAGTAAATACTAATGAAACTGATGCATTCGAGTTTGAATTTGGTGATTTTAATTTTAATTCAAAACTTCGTTTTTTAACTCATAAAGATGGTGACTCTTTTAAGTTATCCCCAAAAGAAAATCAGTTACTTAAAATGCTAGTCCTTAATTTTGACGATCTTCTACCTAGAGATATAGCTTTAAATAAAATATGGAGAGACGCTAATTATTTTACTTCAAGAAGTATGGATGTTTATATAGCTAAACTAAGAAAATATCTTGATAAAGATATTTCTCTAAAAATTATAAATGTTCACGGAGAAGGATTTAGATTAATGAAAGAGTAGATAATAAATATTTATTTTCCTCTTGGATGATATTTTTTTAATACTTCTTCTAAATGAAAAGTGTCAAGGTGTGTATAGATTTCAGTAGTTGTTATACTCTCATGACCAAGAATTAATTGAATTGTTCTTAAATCTGCGCCATTCTTTAGTAAATGAGTTGCAAATGAATGCCTCAAGGTGTGTGGACTTATTTTTTTTTCTAAGCCAATACTTCGAGATGCATCTGTTATAATTTTAAAAATCATAGATCTAGTAAGCTTTCTCCCATATCTATTAATAAATAAGATATCTGTGTTTTTTGAATCAATTTTCATTTTATCTCTTATGTTTATATAAGTCTTAATTTCAGTAGAGGCAATTTTACCTAAGGGTACAAATCTCTCTTTATCTCCTTTTCCATTTACTTTAAGAATACTTTCTTTGAAAAATATATTAGATAATTGTAAATTCACTAACTCACTTACACGAATCCCTGTTCCATATAAAACTTCTATTATAGTTTTATTTCTTTGACCAAATACATGGTTTAAATCCACTGATTTTATTAGTTGATTAATTTCATCTTCTGTTAATACTTCAGGAAGTTTTCTCTCTAGTTTGGGAGCCTCAATATTTGAGATAGGAGAATCTTTAATTAGTCCTTCAAAAACTAAATAATTAAAAAAACTTTTTAAAGCGGATATACTTCTAGCCTGACTTCTTGATTTCTTATCTGATAAATTTTTATATAAATAATTTTTTATAGTCTCGCTTTTACAGTTAAGAGGAGTGTCTTTGATTTTATTTAAGTCTAAGAATTTTTTAAATAAAATAAGATCAAAATCATAGCTTTTAATTGAGTTGTCACTTAACCCTCTTTCTAATTTTAGATAATTTTTAAAATTCTTAAAGCTAGAATCCCAATTCATTTTAATTTTTTAATTAGTCTATATGAGTTACCTTTATAATATATGAAAATAACGATAATTAATGGACCTAATTTGAATCTTCTAGGAACTAGAGAAACTGATATATATGGTAGTCAGAATTTTGATTCATATTTAGATTCCCTCAAATCTTCTTTTTCAGAAATTACAATTGATTATTTTCAGTCAAACATTGAAGGTGAAATTATTAATTATATTCATGAATCTAAAGATTGTGATGGAATCATTCTAAATGCTGCCGCTTACACTCACACTTCTGTTGGAATTGCTGACGCTGTTAAATCAATAGATTGTAGAGTTGTTGAGGTTCATATTTCAAATACGTATTCTAGAGAAGAATTTAGGCACAACTCCTTCTTATCTCCTGTTGTAAATGGAATAATTATAGGTTTTGGCTTAGATAGTTACAGACTTGCACTAGAGAGTTTAATCAACTAAAGATGTATTACTTCATCATATGCATCCGCAACAGCTTCCATTAAAGCTTCACTCATAGTAGGATGAGGGTGAACTGATTTTAATATCTCTTTTCCTGTTGTTTCGAGTTTCCTTCCTAGAACAGCCTCAGCAATCATATCAGTTACTCCAGCTCCGATCATATGACATCCAAGCCACTCTCCATACTTTTCATCAAAAATTACTTTAACGAAACCATCTGAATGTCCTGAAGCTTGAGCTTTTCCAGAAGCTGAAAATGGAAATTTACCAACTTTAATACTATACCCTTTTTCAATAGCCTTTTCTTCTGTTAACCCTACAGAAGCAACTTCAGGAGCACAATATGTACAACCAGGTATGTTTTCATAATCAATAGGCTCAACATCGTGATTAGCAATTTTCTCTACACACAGAATACCCTCAGCTGAAGCAACATGTGCAAGTGCTTGACCTGAAGTTATGTCGCCAATGGCATAGTAACCAGGAATATTAGTTTTATAATATTCATCAACAATTATTTTATCTTTATCAACCGCAATGCCAACTTCTTCCAATCCAATATTTTCAATATTACTTTTTACACCAACTGCAGAAAGAACAATATCTGCTTCATGTTCAGAAATCTGTCCTTTAGACTTAATCTGGACTTTAACACCTTTCCCTTTTGTGTCTGATGAAATTACTTCTGAATTGGTTAGGATTTCAATACCTGACTTTTTAAAGGTTTTATTTAATTGATTTGAAATATCTTTATCTTCAACAGGTAAAACTCTGTCCATGTATTCAACTACTTTAACCTCAGTTCCCATAGAATTATAGAAGTATGCAAACTCAATACCTATAGCTCCAGATCCAACTATTATCATTTTTTTTGGTTGTTTTTGAAGAGTCATAGCTTCTCTGTAACCAATTATTTTTTTTCCATCTTGAGGAATTGATTCAATAACTCTTGATCTTCCCCCAGTTGCTATTATAATATTATCTGCTTCATATTTTTCAATCTTTCCATCATTTTCAACAGATATAATTTTATTTGGAAGAACCTTACCATATCCATTAATTACTTCAATTTTATTTTTTTTCATCAAAAAGTTAACACCCTTACTCATTCCATCAGCTACACTTCTACTTCTTTTTACAACAGAGTTAAAATCTTTATCAAAATCTTTAATTTTCAACCCATAAGTATCAGCCTTTTTTAAATACTCAAAAACTTGTGCTGATTTTAATAGAGCTTTAGTTGGTATGCATCCCCAATTTAGACAAACACCACCAAGACTTTCTTTTTCAATTACAGCAGTTTTTAAGCCTAATTGAGAAGCTCTTATGGCAGTTACATAACCCCCTGGACCGCTACCTAAAACAACTAAATCATATTTTTTACTCATTTTTATTATTTATAAAATTAATACTTGCAGAATTCACACAATATCTTTTACCTGTAGAAGTTGGTCCATCATCAAAAACATGGCCTTGGTGTCCACCACAATTAGAACACAATATCTCGGTTCTTATCATGCCTAAACTTGTATCTTTTACATATGTAATTGCACCTGGAATAGCACTTTCATAGCTAGGCCATCCACAATCAGACATAAACTTATTATCACTTTTAAAAAGGACTTGACCACACCCTTTACAAGCATATACACCTTCTTCAAAGTGCATATTGTAGATTCCTGTATTGGGTCTTTCAGTTCCTTTATTTCTAAGAATTTCAAATTCTTCTGGGGAAAGGTCTTCTTTCCACTCATTATCTGTTTTATTCACTTTAAAAGTTATTTTAGTTTCTTTGTTTTCTTTAGAAGTTTGACAATTTAGTAGGAATAGGCTAAAAAGTAAAACTCCAAATAAGTGTATCTTGTTGTACATCTATTTTTTTGACAAATATATATATCTTTTAATTTATTTGCTTAATTTGACAATCATTTAAATTTATGTTTAAAAAAAAAACTGACCATCCTAGAGGTAGTAAAAAACTAATAGGTGCTTGGAGTCTTTATGATTGGGCTAACTCTGTTTATTCTTTAGTCATATCTTCTGCTATTTTTCCGATTTATTATTCTCAATACATTTTTTCTGACACTAACAGTGTATTATTATTTAATTTGAATATTAATAAAGACACCTTAATTAGTTCAGTATCTGGTATTTCATTTTTAATTATTGCTTTTCTTTCACCTTTATTAAGTGGTATTGCAGATTATATTGGTAATAAAAAAATATTCATGAAGTTCTTTGTGTATATGGGATCTCTTTCATGTATAAGTTTATATTGGTTTGAATTAGAAACGATTGAAATTAGTTTATTTTTTTATGTTTTAGCATTAATAGGCTATTGGGGGAGTTTAGTTTATTATAACTCATATTTAACAGATATAACATTTTCAAAACAAACTAATAGCGTTAGTGCTAGAGGTTTTGCTATGGGTTATATTGGAAGTGTAATTTTACTTTTAATAAACCTTATAATGATTAATTTTCATGAAACATTTGGATTTGAATCTGAGATATACGCCATGAAGTTTTCTTTTGCAATTGTTGGTGTTTGGTGGCTTGGTTTTAGTCAGTATTCTTTTTATCATCTGCCAAGAGGTAATAAAGGTGTTAAGGTTCCAAAAAATATTATATGGAATGGATTTAAAGAATTGAAAAATGTATATAAAATTATTCGATCAAGTAAAAGGTTTACAAGGTTTTTATTAGCATTTTTTGTTTTTTCATTCTCTTTACAAACAGTTCTATACATAGCTTCTTATTTTGGTGTAAATGAAATTGATTGGACAGGTTCTGATCAAACATCAGGTCTTATTATTAGCATTTTGCTTATTCAAATTGTTGCTATTGGAGGTGCTTATTTGTTTACAGGACTAGCTAAAAAGTTTGGCAATATTTTAATTTTAACATTTGCTATTTTTTTATGGGGCGCTGTATGTCTCTATGCGTATTACATTAATACTCCTAATGAATTTTATTTGATTGCTGGGCTAGTAGGTCTATTAATGGGTGGAACTCAACCTATCGCTAGAGCTACTTTTTCTTTATTTATTCCTGATACCAAGGATACAACCTCATTTTTTAGTTTTTATGATGTTACAGAAAAAATAGGAATAGTATTTGGTATGCTTTTCTATGCCATTGCTGCGCAGGTCACAGGTTCAGTTAGATTTTCTGTCATAATATTTATGTTTTTCTTCTTCTTAGGGGCTATTTTACTAACAAGAGTTCCTCGAATAGATAAAAACAAGTTGGCATAGCTTTTGTCCTTATATATATTTAATAGTTGTAACTAGTCAATTAATATTTAATTGTTTTTAGTTTATGACAAAATGACTGTAATAACATCTTATGAGTATCATTTTTAATAATATAGACAAAATGTCATTTGATGATCTTGATGAAGGGTCAGAATTCATTCCATTAATGACATCTGAGGACGAAGAAGCACTCGAGAAAGAAAGTCTTCCAGAGGTTTTACCCATATTACCATTAACAAATAATGTTTTGTTTCCAGGCGTTGTTATACCTATTAATGCTGGTAGAGACAAGTCAATTAAATTGATTAATGATGCAAACAAATCAAATAAATTAATTGGTGTTGTAGCTCAAAAAAATTCTACAATAGAAAACCCAACTGTTGATAATATCTATGGTATTGGAACTGTGGCTAAAATATTAAGAGTTTTAAAAATGCCAGATGGAAACACAACAGTTATAATTCAGGGTAAAAAAAGATTTAAAATAAAATCTATAGTAAAAACTGATCCATATATTCAGGCAACTATAGATCCAGTTTCAGACAGGAGTCAAAAAAAATCAGATGGTAAATTTTCAGCAACAATAGATGCTATTAAAGATATAGCTCTAAAGATTATTAAGGAGAATCCTAATATTCCTTCTGAGGCTTCATTTGCAATAAAAAATATTCATAGTTCTACATTTTTAATAAATTTTGTTTGTTCTAATATGAACATTACAATAAAAGACAAGCAGGATATGCTATCAAGCATAAGTGTTGAAAAAAGAGCTCTTAAATGTTTAAAGTTTCTAAATGTTGAATATGAGAAACTTGCACTAAAAAATGATATTCAATCTAAGGTAAAGAACGACTTAGACCAACAACAACGTGAATATTATCTTCAGCAACAGATGAAGACTATTCAAGAAGAACTTGGAGATAATTCATATCAGGAAGATGTACAAGAGCTAATTAATAAATCAAAAAATAAGGAATGGAATAACGAAACAAAAGTCCATTTTGAGAAAGAACTATCAAAACTAAAAAGAATGAATTCTCAGGTAGCTGAGTATTCTGTTCAAAGAAATTACCTTGATTTATTAGTTGACTTACCTTGGGAAAAATTTTCTGAAGATAATTTTGATTTAACTAAAGCTCAGAAGATATTAGACAAAGATCATTTTGGACTTGAAGATGTCAAAAAAAGAATTATAGAATATTTAGCAGTTCTTAAATTAAGAAGTGATATGAAGTCTCCTATACTTTGTTTGTATGGACCTCCTGGAGTTGGAAAAACTTCACTTGGTAAGTCTATTGCAAAGTCAATTAATAGAGAATATGTAAGAGTATCTTTAGGTGGATTAAGAGATGAGGCTGAAATTAGAGGGCATAGAAAAACATATATAGGTGCAATGCCTGGTAGGATTATTCAAAGTATTAGAAAATCAGGAACTTCAAATCCAGTATTTGTATTAGATGAAATAGATAAGGTTTCTAGTGGTTCTCAAGGTGACCCTAGCTCAGCATTATTGGAATTGTTAGATCCAGAGCAGAATAATTCTTTTCATGATAATTTTTTGGAAATTGGATATGATCTTTCAAAAGTGATGTTTATTGCTACTGCTAATAACTTATCATCAATGCATCCAGCATTATTAGACAGGATGGAGTTGATAAATGTATCTGGTTATACAACAGAAGAAAAATCTTCAATTGCCTCAAAATTCTTAATTAAGAAGCAATTATTAGACCATGGAATGAAGGTTAATGACTTTAAGATTAACAATCAAACATTAAAAGATATCATAACCGGATATACAAGAGAATCAGGTGTCAGAAATTTAGAAAAACATATTGCGAAATTAATAAGAAATAGAGCAAAAAATATAGTTTCTAAATCTAAACTTAATGACACTTCAGATGTTAACTATTTAAAAAATGTTCTTGGTCCTAAAAAATTTTTTAAAGATAAATATGAAAATAATTCTGTGGCAGGAGTTGTAACAGGTCTAGCTTGGACTTCTGTTGGTGGTGAAATATTATTTATCGAATCATCAATTTCAGATGGAAAGGGTGATCTTTCAATTACAGGAAACTTAGGTAAAATTATGAAAGAGTCTGCTATAATTGCCCTTGAATATATAAAATCAAACTACAATATCCTTGGAGTTAATAAAGACTTAGACTATTCAAAATATAACATACACATTCATGTCCCTGAAGGAGCAACTCCAAAAGATGGTCCAAGTGCAGGTATAACTATTTTAACATCTTTAGTTTCATTATTTACACAAAAAAGAGTAAAAAAGAGCATTGCTATGACTGGTGAGATTACTCTAAGGGGAAAAGTATTACCTGTAGGAGGAATTAAAGAGAAGATTTTAGCTGCTAAAAGAGCTAATATTAAAGAAATTATTCTAAGTTCATATAATAAAAAAGATATTGAAGAAATTAATAAAAAATATCTTAAAGGATTACAATTTACATATGTTGATTCTATGACTCAAGTTATTGATAATGCCATGTCAAACAGAAAAGTATTAAACCCTAAAGTAATTTGATTTGGATCCAGTAATTATAGCTATTGACGGAGAAGCCTCAACAGGAAAGAGCACTCAAGCTAAAAAAATTGCTGAAAAGTTTGATTATAATTATAGAGATTCAGGTGCTTATTACAGGGCTATAACACTTTACCTTCTTCAAAATAATATTAATTCAAATAATAATATTAGTCAAAGTGTTTTAAATCAAATTTCTATTGAGCAAACGTATAAAGATAAAAAACTAAGTATTTCCCTTAATGGTAATGACGTAACTCAGAAAATTAGAGGTTTTAAGGTTTCTGTAAATGTCAGTAATTTTGCAAAGAAACCTGAAATAAGAAATTTTGTATATAAACAATTAAGGAGTTCTGCAAGATCTAATTCGCTTGTTATAGATGGAAGAGATATAGGAACAGTAGTTTTTCCAAATGCTACATTTAAATTTTTTCTTCTAGCAGATCCAAAAATAAGAGCAAAGAGACGTCACAAGCAGATTAACGATAAATCAGTAAAATTAGAATCTATTGAGGAAGAAATTATAAGCAGAGATAATACTGATTCAACAAGAAAAATAGCACCTCTTAAAAAAGCTGACGATGCCTTTGAAATAGACGTTACACTTCTTACTATTGAGCAGGTTTTTGAGAAAATACTTTCTAAAATAAAATCTTACTAGATAAAAAATTGAACTTAACTTTGCCAATAACTTAATTAATTATATTTTTGCGCACTATGAGTGATGAAAATACTGCAAATACTAATATAGAGGAGACGGAAAAGTCAGTTAAAACTACTTCCGCTAAAGCTAAAAATAAGGCTGTACCTCAAGATGATTTTTTAACAAACTTCAATTGGCATCAATACCAAGAGGGAATAGATGAACTTGATGATAAGCAAATTAAAGAATTTGAAAAACTTGTCGAAAAAAACTTTGTTGACACATCTGATGATAATATTATTGAGGGAGAAGTTATTCATTTAACAGAGAAAGACATTATAATCGATATTAATGCTAAGTCAGAGGGTGTAATTTCAAAAAATGAGTTTAGATATAATCCTAATCTAAAGATTGGCGATAAAGTTGAAGTAATAGTTGATACCAGAGAAGATAAGTCAGGTCAATTAGTTTTATCTCATAGAAAAGCTAGAGTAATTAAAGCATGGGATAGAGTTAATGAAGCTCATGATAAAGGTGATATTGTACAAGGTTTTGTTAAATGTAGAACTAAAGGTGGTATGATTGTAGATGTTTTTGGGATTGAAGCATTCTTACCAGGATCTCAGATTGATGTAAAACCTATTAGGGATTATGATCAGTATACTAATAAAAACATGGATTTTAAAGTAGTTAAAATCAATCATGAATTTAAGAATGTTGTTGTTTCTCACAAAGCTCTTATTGAAGCAGATATTGAAGAACAGAAAAAGGGTATAATTAGTCAACTTGAAAAAGGTCAGGTTTTAGAAGGTACAGTAAAAAATATGACATCTTATGGTGTGTTTATTGATTTAGGTGGTGTAGATGGTCTTATTCATATTACTGACCTATCATGGAGTAGAATTAATCACCCAAGTGAAATTCTTGAACTAGATCAAACTATCAAAGTAGTTATTTTAGACTTTGACGATGATAAATCAAAGATTCAACTTGGTCTTAAACAATTAACTCAACATCCATGGGATAAGCTAGGCGATGACGTTAAAGAAGGATCAAAAGTTACAGGTAAAGTTGTTGTAATAGCTGATTATGGTGCTTTTATTGAAATCGATGAAGGTATCGAAGGGTTAGTTCATGTCTCTGAAATGTCATGGTCAACTCATCTTAGAAGTGCTCAAGACTTTGTTAATGTTGGAGATAATATTGAAGCTATTGTACTTAATCTTGACAGGGAGTCCAGAAAGATGTCTTTAGGTATGAAACAATTATCTGAGGATCCATGGACAGATATTACAAAGAAATTTCCAATAGGTTCAAATCATGAAGGTTCTGTTAGAAATTTCACGAATTTTGGTGTGTTTATTGAGCTTGAAGAAGGTATTGATGGTTTGATTTATATTTCTGATCTTTCTTGGACAAAAAAAATAAAGCATCCTTCAGAGTTCTTATCTCTTGAAGATAAAATTGAAGTAGTGATACTTGACTTAGATCTAGATGGAAGAAAACTTAGTTTAGGTCATAAACAAACTAAATCAAATCCATGGGATAATTATGAAAAAGATTTTGCTTTGGATACTATTCATAAATCTGAAATATCTGAAGTTCTAGAAAAAGGAGCTATTATAAACTTTAATGAGGATATCTCGGCTTTTTGCCCTACTAGACATCTAGATAAAAAAGATGGCTCTAAATTAACTGAAGGAGAAACAGCTGAATTTAAAGTAATAGAGTTTAGTAAAGAATTTAAAAGAGTTGTTGTGTCTCACGTGCAAACCTATAATGATTCATCTTCAGATGAAATTGTTGAAGAAAAAGTCAAGGAAAAGAAATCCGAGAAAAAAGATGAAAACTAATTTTTTAAATCCTCAATTTTTGAGGATTTTTTTTTAACTATACTTAAAGTTTTAAATTTATATTTTTGTAAAAACTTAAAATCATGCCAAATAAAATCCTCTTAGATTCAAAAAAAATTGAAATAATCCTAAGAAGGCTTGTTTATGAATTAATTGAAAATCATAAAGATTTTGATGAGACAGTATTATTAGGATTACAGCCAAGAGGTATTTTTTTTATTGATAAAATTCTAGAAGTATTTAAAAGAGATCATCCTAATATTAAAATTAAAAGTGGTATTCTAGATTATACTTTTTTCAGAGATGATTTTAGAAGGTCCGAGAAAACACTCTCTGCAAGTTTAACAAAAATTGATTTTTCAATTGAAAATAAAAATGTTGTTTTAATTGATGATGTCTTATTCACTGGAAGAAGTATAAAGGCAGCTATGTCATCTATCGATACTTACGGAAGGCCAAAGTCAATTGAACTTCTTGTTTTAATAGACAGAAGATTTAAAAGAGAAATTCCTATTGCAGCTAATTATTGTGGTGCAAAAATTGATACTTTTAAAGGCGATAGAGTAAAGGTTTTATGGGGTGAAAAATTAAAAGATAACGTTATATATATTGAGAGTTAAATGAATAAACTAAGTGTTGACCATCTTTTAGGTATTAAGTCTTTAAATGAAAATGACATAAGTTTAATATTTAAAACTGCATCTCATTTTAAAGAAGTTATAAATAGACCAATAAAAAAGGTTCCAACATTGCGTGATATTACAATTGCTAACTTATTTTTTGAAAATAGTACAAGAACCAAAATATCTTTTGAATTAGCAGAAAAAAGATTAGGAGCAGATATAATTAACTTTTCAAGTTCCTCTTCATCAGTTAAAAAAGGTGAATCATTAATTGATACAGTTAATAATATACTAGCTATGAAAGTTGATATGATAGTTTTAAGACATCCTAATCCAGGATCTTCATTACTATTATCTCAACATACCAATTCATGTATTATAAATGCAGGAGATGGAGCTCATGAACATCCAACACAAGCTTTATTAGATTCATTTTCATTATATGAAAACTTAAAAGATCTGAATGGTAAGAATATTTTAATTGTTGGTGACATTATCCATTCTAGAGTTGCTTTGTCAAATATATATGCACTTAATCTATTAGGTGCAAATGTAAAATTATCTTGTCCTTTGAGTCTTCTCCCTAAAGATATAGAAAAGCTTAATGTAACAATTGAAACGGATGTTGTTAAAGCATTAAAATGGTGTGATGCTGTAAATGTTCTTAGGGTTCAACGTGAGAGAATGCTTAAATCATATTTTCCTGATAATAGAGAGTATTCAATGCTTTTTGGTCTAGATGTTAAAAAATTAAATAAAATCAAAAAAGATATACTAATTCTTCATCCTGGACCAATTAATAGGGGTGTTGAAATTACCTCGGATGTTGTAGAATCGAATAATTCTCTTATTTTAGATCAAGTAGAGAACGGTGTTGCAATAAGAATGGCTATAATATATTTACTTGCTTCAAAAATGAATTTTCAATTAACGAATAATGAAATTATTTAATCACAGGAAATTGTACGATAAGGATTCTTTAAGTATAAACGATATTGGTGATAATCCTATGGATTTTTTTAAAAAATGGTTTAAGGATGCAGAAAAATCTGACGAAATAATCGAATCAAATGCTATGACCGTTTCTACAAGTGATAATAACAATTTTCCTTCCTCAAGGGTTGTTTTACTTAAGGAGATTAGAGATAGAAGTTTAATATTTTTCACAAACTATCAAAGTAAAAAGGGATTAGCAATAAATGATAATCCAAAAATCTGTGCATCCTTTTATTGGGCTCCTTTAGAGAGACAAGTCATTTTTAAAGGTATTGCTAAGAAAACATCAGAAAAATATTCAGATATATATTTTAAATCTAGGCCCTTCACTAGTCAAGTAGGTGCAATAGTTTCAGACCAAAGTAAAATTATATCAAATTATGATGAGTTGTTAGATAGACATGATAAATTCTTAGAAAAAAATAAAAACTCTAATCTTAAAAGACCAGCTCATTGGGGGGGGATTGAAATATTTGTTCATGAAATTGAATTTTGGCAAGGAAGAGAAAACAGGCTTCACAATAGGGTTATATCAAATTTCATTAATGACAAATGGGAACATAATCTTTTGTCTCCTTAGATGAAAAAAATTACCTTTTTGAGACATTCAAAATCCTCATGGGATTATAATTTAGACGATATAGATAGACCATTGAATAATTCAGGGGTAGTAAAAATTAAAAAAGTTGCTGAATCATCAAAAGCTCAATTTGTTAAGTCTGATATAATATTTTCAAGTTCTGCAACTAGAGCTATTCATACTTCTTTAATTTTAACTAGAAGTCTATCTATCAACTCAAATAGGATTAGTATATGTGAAGACTTATATACTTTTGAATTTAATGAAGTAGTTAATTTTATAAATAAAATTGAAAATAAATATTCAGAAGTTGTTTTAGTTGGACACAATCCAGCTTATACTGAAATTTCAAATTATTTTTCCGAAAATAAAATTTTAAATTTACCAACTGCAAGATGGTTCTCTATGAAATTTGACTCTAATTCATGGTCAGATATTTTAAAGTTAAAACCAACTTCTTATATTAATAATTTAAAAAGTGGAATCTAAATACATAAACAGAGAGCTAAGTTGGCTAGACTTTAATGCAAGAGTTCTGCAAGAAGCTTCAAATAAAGAGGTTCCAGTCCTTGAAAGATTAAGGTTTATCGGAATTTTTTCAAATAATTTAGATGAATTTTTTCAAGTTAGATATGCAACTGTAAAAAGAATAGCTGATACAAAACCAAATTCTAAAAATAATAAAGATCATATAGCAGCAAAGAACCTTCTAGATCAAATTACTTCTAAAGTTATAAGTCTTCAATCAGAAAGTTCAATAATTCTAGATTCAATTGAAAAATCATTAAAAAATGAAAACATAGTTTTTATTAATGAAAAAGAGGTTTTGGAGTCTCATAAAGAGTTTTTAAAAGATTATTTCATTAGAAAAATTAGTCCTTATTTAGTTACTGTTATTTTATCAAATAACAAACTTCATGATTTTAAGGACAATAAGGCATTTCTAATAACTAACATTAAGCTTATAGATGATAGTAATATCTATGCATTAGTTGAAATACCTCAAGAAATAAGCAGGTTTGTTGTTCTTCCTAAAAAAGATAAAAATCAGTACATTATGCTTATTGATGACATAATTAGATATCATTTAGATATAATTTTTAGTTTTTTTAACTACTCTGATATTGAAGCTAATATGCTAAAAATTACCAGAGATGCAGAGTTTGATATAGATGATATTGATCTATCTAAGAGTTATATTAAGAAAATTCAAGAATACGTTAATAAGAGAAAAATTAGTAACCCTGTAAGGCTAGTGTATGATGAAAATATCTCTAATTCAACTTTAAATTATCTTATCAAAAAAATTAAAATTTCTTCTTATGATAGTTTAATACCTGGAGGTAAATACCATCATAGAAGTGATTACATGAATTTTCCAGATTTAGGAAGATCTGATTTATTATATCCAAAAGAAAAAGCATTAGATATAAATGGTTTAAAAATTGAATCTAACCTTTTAGATCAAATATCAAAAGAGGATTTTTTAATGTACACTCCATATCATTCGTTTTCTTATTTGGTGACTATCTTAAGACAGTCTGCAATTGATCCTAGTGTTAAGTCTATTAAAATCACTTTATACAGACTATCAAAAAAATCAAATGTTATAAGTTCCCTAATTAATGCTGCTAAAAATGGTAAAAAAGTTTTAGTTCAAATTGAACTTCAAGCTAGATTTGATGAAGAAAATAATATTAAGGTATCCCAACAATTAAAATCAGCTGGAGTTGATTTAATTTTTGGAGTCAAAGGTTTAAAAGTTCATTCAAAAATTTGTTTAATTGAGAGATTTAAGGGTAATAAAAAAAGATATTATGGATTTGTTAGTACAGGAAATTTTAATGAGTCTACAGCTAAAATATATTCAGATTTTACTCTATTTACTTCAAATCAAAAAATATTAAAAGAAGTTCATAAAGTTTTTGATTTTCTAAAAGCTAATTATAAAATACATGATTACAAGCATTTAATTGTTTCTCCTCATCAGACTTCTAAAAAACTTTTTGAACTTATAGATAATGAAATCTCAAATGTTAAGAAAGGTTTAAAAGGTCTTGTCATACTTAAATTAAACAGTTTTACCAGCTATAAACTAGTTGACAAGCTATATGAGGCAAGCAATTCAGGTGTTAAAATAAAATTATTAGTTAGAGGGATATGTTGTTTAATACCGAATAAAATTGGTATGAGTGAAAATATTGAGGTTAAAAGTGTTGTAGATAAATATCTTGAACATTCTAGAGTATATGTTTTTGAAAATGGAGGCAAAACAAAAGTATATATATCTTCTGCTGATCTTATGACAAGAAACATTGAAAAACGTTTAGAGGTTGCCTGTCCAATCTATCAAGAGAACCTTAAACAACAAATTTTAGAAACTCTTTACATTAGTGATAATGATAACGTAAAAACTAGACTAATCAATTATAATGTTCAAAATGAATTTGTTAATAATTCAAATAGAACTATTAGATCTCAGATAGATACCTACACTTACTTTAAAAACAATATATCTTAATTTGAAAAAAATTGCTGCAATTGATATTGGCTCTAATGCTGTTAGAATGCTTATTTGTTATGTTATTTCTTCGGAAGATGAACATGTTTTTCAAAAAAATTCTTATTTAAGATTACCCTTAAGACTTGGCGAAGATGCATTTAAAAATGGTGTGATATCAAATCAGAAAATCACTTTACTTACTAACGCAATATTATCTTTTAAGTATATAATGAAAGTTCATGGGGTAAAAGATTATCAGATATACGCTACGTCAGCTCTTAGGGAATCAAAAAACTCAAAAGAAGTGATATCAATTATAAAAAAGAAAACAGGTTTAAATATAGAGCTTATTTCTGGCTTAAAGGAGGCTAAAATAGTTTCTAAGGGAAATTCTCTTGAACAAATTGATTTTAATAAAATCTTTATATATGTTGATGTTGGAGGAGGAAGCACTGAATTATCAATTTTAAGAAAAGGAGCTGATAAGATATCTAAGTCTTTTAAAATAGGTACAGTTAGACTTCTTAATAATTTAGTTGATGATTCAATATTAATGGAAATAAAACATTGGTTAAAATCTAATATAGATATTGATGATAAAATTAAATTATTTGCAACAGGTGGTAACATAAATAAAATTCAATCAATGACAGGTTCAAAATCTGGTAAACCTATTTCTTATCTTTCTATAAAAGATTTATCAAACATTTTAACAGAACTTAATTACCAAGAGAGAATGGTTAAGTTTGATCTAAATCCAGATATAGCTGATGTAATAATTCCTGCTTTGAAAATATTCATATCAACTATGGAGTTTGTTAAAGCCAATAAGATTTTTGTCCCTAAGGTAGGTTTAGTAGATGGTATGATAAATGAAATATTTTATAAAAATAGTTCCAGTAAGTTAGATTCTTAACTTCAATTCAGTAATTAATTTACCTATGTTTTTATTGTCTTTAATTAATAAATCAAGTTTATCTTTACTATCTAAGTATGAGCTTTTTGTAGTCTCTTCTGATAATGTAACATCTACTGATATTGAATAATTATTCAATTCCTTTGACAAAAAAGTTTGAATTGTACTCTTGTAACCTTTAACTTCCTTATAATTCATTTTATTAACTGTAGATATTGAAATAATATTATTATTAATAGTGGGATTATTCATGTTTAAAAGAGAAAGAATATTTTTGTTTCCTTTTTCTTTTTCTATATCACAGAATTTTTTCCAAGCAATATTAAAATCATTTTCTGTATAATTATCTGAAGGTAAATCATCTAATTTTTGCTCTTCTAATTCATCATTGGAATTTTTAAAGCTTAAGCTAGCTAAAGATAAAGATGAAACTTCTTCAAGCTGAGGTGAACTAAACAATTTTTTATTTATAGATTCAGAACTATTATCAAGTTCTTTTGATTCCTTTTTTATAAGATTGATTATCTCTGAAGTTTTAATTAAGGAGTTTTTTTTTTAATGCTATCAATTGAAGCTATTCTCATCAAGCAAAGCTCAACATGAATTCTTTTATCATTGATTTTTTGATAATTTATTAAAGATTCATTAATTATTTGAATCATTAGAATAAGATCTTCATCCTGAAAATCACTTGATTGATTTATATATTTTGCCCTTAGTTCATCGTTTAAATTAGATATTTTATCTGGATAATCTAACTTGCTAATTAACATTTCTCTTAAGTGTCTAGATAATCCATTTAAAAAATTGACATCATCAAAACCAAGACTAAAAACATCATTGTATTTTGTTAGAATTCCTGGAATATCTTTATTTTTAATTAAGCTTGATAAATCAAAATATGTATCATAATCTAAAACATTTAAATTAGATGTTACATCAGCGATTGTTAAATTAGAATCCGTAAAACTTACCAATCTATCAAACATTGAGAGTGAATCTCTAATTGATCCATCAGATTTCTCTGCTATCAATGCTAACGAATTTTCATCAAACTTAATTTTTTTATCATTACAAATGCTAGTTAAAAGTTTGGTAATTGACAAGCTGTCAACTTTCTTAAAATCATAAATTTGACATCTAGATAAAATTGTTGGTATAATTTTATTTTTTTCAGTTGTTGCTAAAATAAATACAACATGTTTTGGAGGCTCTTCTAATGATTTTAAGAATGCATTAAATGCAGCATTAGAAAGCATATGCACTTCATCAATGATATAGACTTTATATTTTCCAATTTGAGGAGGTATCCTAATTTGATCAGTAATATTTCTAATATCTTCAACAGAATTATTAGATGCTGCATCAAGTTCAAAAATATTATACTCAAAGTTTTCATCTAGATCATTTATTTGTTTAGCAAGAATTCTTGCGCAGGATGTTTTGCCTACACCTCTTGGTCCACAAAAGAGAAGAGCTTGAGGTATTTGATCATTTTTTATAGCATTTGAAAGTGTTTTGACTATGGCATCTTGCCCAATCATATCACTGAAATCCTTTGGTCTGTATTCAGATGCTGATGAAATTGAGGAATTATTCATTATCAACAAATATAGAGATTGAGAAAAAATTATTCTCAAATGATAAATTTTTTTTAATAAAATTATCAACAAATACTATATTTGCTGTGCAAGCTGACTTATCGCTGTTTATTCAGAGGAAAGTCCGGACACCAAAGAGCAATGCAACGGGTAACACCCGTCATCTATTTATAGATAGGAATAGTGCAACAGAAAGTATGTACAGGTAATGCTGTAGTGGAATCTTGTAAACTCTGCATGGTGAAACGCCAAGTATATCTACATTTTAAAATTGCTCGTTTTAAGTAGAAGGGTAGGCGGTATGAATGTAATAGTAATATTACATCTAGATAAATGATAAGACTCGACAGAATCCGGCTTATAGGCTTGCTTTTTTTAAAATAGTTAATACAGAAGAACCATACTTTCTTTCTTCTATATTTTCATTTGAATCAAATAAGATTACGTTTGAACTATGTTCAATTATTATTTCTCCATCCTTATTTAGGATGTCAAATTCTTTTATTTGATTAATCATTTCAATGTATTGTTTTTTTAAAAAATCATAAGGTGGGTCTGCAAAAATTATATCAAATTTTTTTTTAGTATTCTTTAAATAAGTTTTGTAATCTATTTTTTTTGTTTGAATATTAAACTCAAACTTCAATGAAGTTTTACTTATAAATTTTATACAATTATGATTATTGTCAACTGATACTAAATCAGAACAACCTCTTGATGCAAATTCATATGAAATGTTTCCTGTTCCAGAAAATAAGTCTAACACAGTTAATCCAGTAATATCAAATTTATTTGAAATTATATTAAATAGAGATTCTTTAACCTTATCTGTAGTTGGCCTAACTGGGAGGTTTTTTGGAGCTCTTATTGAGATGCTTTTTTTAGTTCCTGATATAATTCTCATTTAGAATTGAAAAAAATGGTGAATCATTAATTATTGAAGAATTATTAGTGAAGTCAACGAAATCAATAATAGAATACTTAGAAGCAATTTCATAATAATCTTTAAATTTCTCGTATTTACCTAAAAACATAATTTTATCTGTTTTATTTGTGCTTTCATAGTTCTTTAACACAAAAAATAAATAGTATAAGAACTCATTTTCATCATTGATTTTAAAAGAATTAAAGAAAATAAACTCGTCACTATTAAAAATAATTATGTCAAACGATTTATAGTTCATATAAATATAGAAGGAAAATCCATCTGATTTTGAAATTCTTTTAACTAAGAAGTTGTATAAATATGTAAAGTAGTTCTTGTTTGAGTATTTCAGGTTATTTTTAACCACTACTTCAGTTAATTCATCTGAAATTGTGTAAACAACTTTTATTTTTTTATCATTTGACGTATCAGATACAATAGACTTAGAAATAATTGTGTTTTTTTCCAAGTATTTAGACTTAATCTTTTCTTCATAATATAAACTTGGAACAATAGTTGGTTGAGAATTTAAATAAACAACTTCAACAAAGTCTTTATCTAATTTTTCAAAAAAAAGGTTAGATTTTGAGAGATAATCTTTATCTGAAAAATAAATTTTATGATTAACTGTTGCTGATTCAATAAGAAAGTAGGTTTCAAATTGATAAACAAATGTTTTTTTAGTGTTATTCTTTGTTTTTTGCATCAAAAATAGTAGGCCAGTTTCCACTAGTACTTACCTCATACATAGAACCTAAAATAATCTCTTTTCCATTAACACCATCAACCGAAATAACTTTATTTTCTTGATCTAGTAAATCTTTATTTTGATCAAACAGGACAATATCTTTTGCAACTTTAACTTCAAATACTGGGACCTGATAACCATTTTTATCAATTATATCTGCTTTAATAGAAAACTCAGAATCTGTTCCTTTGATAGGAACTTTTGCCATCATCTTGTATGATTCATTTTGACCAAATAGTGAATCTTTAACTGAAACAAAACCAAGAGTGTCAACGATTTCAACCTCTTTTAACATATCAATTCTGTATAATCTATTATACTCAAGATAAGATGAATCCCTTTTCTCTATAAGTGTAAATATCCCATTGTCAATAAAACTTACTAAGCTATCAAAGTTATTTGCGTAAAAACCAGTTACATCTTTATGAGCAATCTGAGCATTTCTTATATCTTTTAGCCTATTTATAACTTGAGTATATCTCTCGTTTTTTACTTTATTAAATTTTATAGGTCCATTAATAGAACTGTATATTTGTGATGCAAAAAAGATTGATAAACACCATAAAAAGAAAAATAATGCACGTTTTTTATTCATTTTGGTAATTTTTGATTCTAACAAATCTACAATTTTTTTTTTTCGTAATACAATATATAAATGAATTATATTAGAAAAATATTTTAAATGAAAACTATAGCTTTAATTCCTGCTAGACTTGAATCCGAAAGGTTTCCTAATAAATTATTAAAAAAAATTAATGGAATTCCTATTATACTTAAAACTTATAGATCTGCAATAGACACTGAACTTTTTGATGAAGTATATGTAGTCAGTGGTAATGATGAGATTTTAGATCTTATAGTTTCTGAGGGCGGACATGTTTTTAAATCTTTAAAAAATCACTCTTCGGGAACTGATAGAATTGCTGAAGCAGCAGCTAATATAGATCATCATATTGTTGTAAATCTTCAAGGAGATGAACCATTTATTAATAAAGATGCTATTAGTGATTTAATAAATTCATTTAAAGATCCTAATGTTCACATAGCTTCACTAATGACTAAGTTTAAATCTTTTGATGAAATAAAAAATCCCAATAATGTTAAGGTTATTGTAAACAATAAGAGTAATGCTATTTATTTTTCTCGTCAACCAATTCCTTATGGTTCAAACAATATTCAAGATTACAATAGGCATATAGGTGTTTATGCATTTTTAAAAGACTCATTAATTGATTTCTCTAAATTAGAAAGATCAAAACTTGAAATAATAGAAAACCTTGAAGGAAATAGAATTGTTGAGAATTCAAAAAAAATAAAAATGATTATAACTTCCTTTCATGGTATGTCGATAGACACACCTGAAGATCTTATTAATGCAGAAAAATTCAATTCTCAAAATGATTAAAATTCTATCAAAGTTTATTTTAAATAAAGTTTTTGGATGGAGAGTTAAGGGGGGTTTGCCTATTAATGATAAATATATTATTGCTGTTGTTCCTCATTCTAGCTATTTTGATTTAATAGTAGCTGTTTTGATAAGGACTTATTCTGGTTTGAAAATTAAATTTATCGGTAAAAAGGAGTTATTTAATCCGATTACATCATTCTTTTTTAAATTCCTTGGTGGAATTCCTGTTGATAGAAGCAAGAATGCAAATCTTGTTGATGCAGTTGTAGATCTCTTTAAAACTAATAAGATTGAAATTCTTGCAATTGCTCCAGAAGGAACAAGGAAGAAAGTAAACAAATGGAAGACAGGCTTCTACTATATTTCACTAAAAACCAAGTTACCTATACTAATGGTATCGTTTGATTATAACAGAAAAGAAGTTAAGATTAATAACCTATATCATCCAACAGGTAATATTGACAATGATTTTAATGAGCTTGAAAAAATGGTAAGTGATGTAATTGTTAGAAATAAAATTTAATCATAAGATTTCATATTGTGATAAACATTTTGCACATCGTCATCTTCATCAATCATATTTATTAGTTTATCTACTTTAATTATTTCATCCTCGTCAAGATCTTTCAAAGTAATTGCCTCTCTTTCAAATTCAATTGATGTAATATCAAAATTTCTTCTTTCTAATTCTTTTTGAAGAGATCCAAAGTTTTCAAATTTTGCTGTAATACTTATTTCACTTTCTGATTTGCTTAAATCTGTAACTCCAAAGTCAATTAAGTCTAACTCTAATTCTTCTATATCTAATCCCTCATCTTTTATTTGAAAGAAGCACAAATGATTAAATAAAAAATCAACTGATCCTGATGTTGCAAGATTCCCATCACACTTATTAAAATAGCTTCTAATATTAGCAACAGTTCTATTATTATTGTCTGTAGCAGCTTCTACAAGAATAGCTATACCATGTGGAGCATAACCTTCTAGTAAAATCTCTTTAAAATTTTCTGTGCTTTTTTCAGAAGCCTTTTTAATAGCTCTCTCAATATTATCTTTAGGCATGTTAGCAGCCTTTGCGTTCTGAATAATTGCTCTTAATTTTGAATTTGTAGATGGATCAGGTCCTGAGTCTTTTACAGCGATTATTATCTCTCTAACAATTCTAGTGAAAGTTTTAGCCATATTAGACCATCTTTTCATTTTTCTGGCTTTTCTGAATTCAAATGCTCTTCCCATAATTAAATAAATGGTGTTTTTGTAATTTCAGCTTGATAAATGCTATTTCTAATTTTTATAAAAATTAAATGATCTTTTTGATTTGCAGAATTAATATGTGCAAGACCAATCCCTTTCTTTAGAACTGGTGAAAATGTCCCTGAAGTAACCTTGCCAATTAATTTATTATCATTGTCAAATATTTCATAGCCTTTTCTTGGTATTGATTTTTCTTTTAATTTAAATCCAACTAATTTTATATCGCAACCTTTTTGAATCTGCTCATTAATAATTTGACTGCCTATAAAATTTGTTTCAATTTTAGTAATCCATCTTAAATTTGCCTCTTCTGTTGTTACATCTTCATTAATATCATTTCCATATAAACAATACCCCATCTCAATTCTTAATGTATCCCTAGCAGCTAAGCCAATAGGTTTTAGATTAAATTCTTTGCAACTAAATAATGCATCCCAAACAGAACCTGTTATATGATTAGGTATATATAGTTCAAAACCTCCAGACCCAGTGTATCCAGTTTTTGAGATAATAATATTATTAAACCCTGCAAATGAGGAAACAATAAATGAATAATTAGAGATTAATGATAAATCTTCATTAGTAAATTTTTGACATAATTCTTCAGCTTTTGGTCCTTGTACAGCAAGAAGTGACATTTCATCAGAAATATTAACTATGGAACAATTAAATTCTCTATTCTGTTTAAGGATCCAATCCAAATCTTTAGATATATTTGAAGCATTTACAACTAGTAGATATTTATTTTCTTGAAGTCTATAAACTATGAGATCATCAATGATACCTCCAAGCTCATTTGTTAAGCAGTTATATTGAGCCTTTCCAATTTTAATTTTTGAAATATCATTAGAACATATTTGTTGAATAAATTTTAGAGAATTAGATCCTGAAATTTCAATTTCGCCCATATGGGAAACATCAAACACTCCAACCTCATTTCTTATATGCAAGTGTTCTTCATTAACAGATGAATAGCTAATTGGCATAAGATAATTAGCAAATTCAACAATTTTTGCATTTAATTTTTTATGTCTACCAAAAAGAACTGTTTTTTTCATTAATTTGAACTCTAAATATATTATTATGAAATTCAAAAATACTCTTTTTTTACTTTTGATTTTTTCCTCTTCAAGTATTCTTTCAGGTCAACAATATATTGATGATTTAGGTTCAGAATTTCATAAAAAGAAAAGACAAGAATTTAGGGATAAAATGCCTCAAAATAGTATTGCATTTTTCTTCACTTCTCCTATAATGAAAAGATCTAATGATACAGACTTTATGTATCATCAAGATCCTAACTTTTATTATTTATCTGGTTGGAGAGAGCCACATGGTGTCCTTGTAATATTTAAAGATGATCAACAAGATGATAATGGTTTGTTCAATGAAATTCTTTATGTAAGAGAGAAGAATGAATACAGAGAAATGTGGGATGGTAGGAGACTCGGTTTACAGGGTGCAAAAAAAATGAACTTTGATAGGGTTAAGCTTAGATCAGATTTTATTAAAAATCCCATCCAAATTCAAAGTTTTTCAAATATTTTAAACATGGATATTCGAGATGATGTAAGAGATTTTAAAGATGATAAATATGATCTATATGATATTCAAAATAAATTTCTTGAAATTATTACTGATAAAGAAGTAATAATTGGGACAGGTGATATGAAAAAAGAATTAAATAATATTTCACTTGATAATATTATGTCTAGTTTAAGACAAACTAAGGATCCTTTAGAAATTAAACTTTTAACCAAAGCTATAAAAATTTCTTCCTTAGCTCAAATTGAGGTTATGAAGGCAATACATGGAGACATGACGGAAAGAGAGGTTCAAGGGATACATGAATTTATTTATAGAAAATATGGTGCTGCTCACGAGGGTTATAATTCAATTGTGGGTGCTGGAGCAAATTCGTGTATTCTACATTATGTTACTAATGAGGATATCAACATTGATAATGAATTAATCCTTATGGATCTTGGTGCAGAATATAGAGGTTATACCGCAGATGTAACTAGGACAATTCCAGTAAATGGTAAATTCTCTCCAGAACAAAAAGAAATTTATGATTTAGTATATAAATCTCAGGAAGAGGCTATAAAAAAAGCTATAGTTGGAAATACTTTTAATGATATTTACATTGAGAGTCTTCAAATAATCTCAAAGGGTCTAATAAAATTAGGGATTATAAATGATGCGAATGAAGCTAGAAAATACTATCCTCATGGAGTTTCACATCATATAGGTTTAGATGTTCATGATCCTGGATCAAGAATATTAGAAAAGAATATGGTGATAACAGTAGAACCAGGTATTTATATTCCTGAAAACAGTGATTGTGATCCAAAATGGTGGAATATTGGGGTAAGGATTGAGGATGACATATTAATAACTGATTCGGAACCTATAAATCTTTCAGCAGATGCTCCTAGGTCATCAAGTGAAATTGAAAAAATCATGAAGTTAGAGAGTCCTATTAATCAATTAATACTTCCAGATATTAAGGATTAATTTCTATTAAGTAGTATCTCTTTTAGTTCAGAGTAGCTTCCAATTGACTGATTATTGCTTTCTTTATTTAGGATATTTTTTATTGAAGCTGGATATTTTATTTTTGAACTAATAGAATCTTCAACTACATCTTTGAATTTAATTGAATGAGCTGTAGATAAAAATATCCCATTTAAACTTTCATCATTTTTACTTTCCATATACTCTTTTAACCCTAGATAGCCAATTGCTGAGTGTGGATCTGTGAGATAATTTTCTGAAGTAAATAATTTTTTAATTGCTTGTTTAGTTGTTTTATCATCATAGCTAAATCCAGATATATTCTTTCTTATTTTTTGTAAATCATTGTTATATATTTTCTGAATTCTTACAAAATTACTTGGATTTGACACATCCATTGCATTGGAAATTGTAGGATATGTATTATTAGGCTCAAAGATACCTTCCTTTATATATCTAGGAATAGTATCATTTATATTAGTTGCAGCAATGAAGTGATCAATTGGTAAACCCATTGATTTTGCAAGAATTCCTGCGCATATGTTTCCAAAGTTTCCACTTGGAACAGAAAAGACATTTCTTTTATTATTAATTTTTTTATATGCTAAAAAATAATAAAACATTTGAGGAAGCCATCTAGCTACATTGATTGAATTTGCAGATGTTAAAGCAATATTCCTGTTAATTTCCTCATCGTTAAATGCTTTTTTAACCATAGACTGACACAAATCAAAGTCACCTTCTACTTCAATTGCATTAACATATGATCCATTTGTTGTTATTTGTTTTTTTTGAACCTCACTAATCTTACCTTTAGGGTATAAAATACAAACATCAATATCCTTTGTATTAGAAAATCCTTTTGCTACAGCTCCACCAGTATCACCTGAAGTTGCGACTAAAACAGTAATTTTTTTGGATGTATAACTATCTTTGAAATAATTTAGACATGATGCCATAAACTTAGCACCTATATCCTTAAAAGCTAATGTTGGTCCATGGAATAATTCAAGCGAATAAATTGATTGTTCTATTTTTTTTAAAGGAATTTTAAAAGAAATAGTATCTTTTATTATTTCTAATAATTTATTTTTTGGAATTTCATCACCTATATAACTTGTTATAACTTCATAACAAATTTCAATGTCATCTAGACTTTTTAATGATTCAATAAAACTTACAGGTAGTTTAATATTCTTTTCAGGAAAATATAACCCTTTATCTGGAGCTAATCCATTTATAACAGCCTTCTTAAATGAGGCAGGAGATGAGTTATGATTTAAGCTTATATATTTCAATTTGACTCGAGTATTTTAATGCCTGTTGAGTTAATTTTAGAAATAAATCCATCATAACTAATACCAAGTTTATTATAATGGTCAGTTGTAGTTTTTAGAATTTTTTCTGATATAACAGTGTCGTTTGATAGTGAAAAAATTGAAGGTCCAGAACCTGAAATTCCTGCAGCAATTGCACCATTAATTTTTGATAGTTTTATTATATTATCAAATTCTGGTATTAAAATTTTTCTATTTGGCTCAGCAATAATATCTACAATTGATCTTGACATTAGATTAAAATCTTCATTATATAAACTACTAACAAAGGACCCTAGATTAGCAGATTGTTGAACCATTTCTTCAATTTTAATCTTTTTTCTCAAAACTTTTCTTGAATCTGAAGTTTTAATCTCAATGTTGGGTCTAATTATAATAACCTCTAAACTTTTTGGTGTTGGAAGTTTAATAACATCAATTTCATTAATTGATCTAACTAAGGTAATTCCACCTAAAATAACTGGTGCAACATTATCTGCATGATATGAATCACTTACAAACTTCTCACCTTCCATTGAAAATTTAATCAAATCCAATTGACTAAATGGTGAATCAAGAAGTTGATTAATTGCAAAAACTGTTCCAGCTGAACTAGCAGCAGAGCTACCAATCCCACTTCCAGGCTTGATACCCTTTTTTATTTCAATCTCAAAACCAAATTCAGTAGAAGTGTTTTTAAGTAGAGCTTGGGCCGCTATTCCAGCTACATTTTTATTAATATCGTTAGATATATTGTAGTTATCATTTGACTTGATAATTATGCCTTTATTTTCTGTCTTTGTAACCGTAATTTCATCTCCTCTATTATTAAGACAAACGCCTAAAATATCATATCCACAGGATAAATTAGTAATGCTTCCAGGTGAAAAAACTTTAATTTTATCCATTTTCTTGACTTGCTTTTATTATATCAGCAAACACACCAGATGCAGTGAATTCCCCTCCAGCACCTGCTCCTTTGACAACCAAAGGGGATTTGTTATATCTCTCTGTATAAAAAACAGTAATATTATCACTTCCTACTAAGTTGTAAAATGGATGATCATTTCCAACAGCTTCAAGTCCAACACTAGCTTTACCTTTATCAAGTTTTGCTACAAACTTTAACCTTGAGCCTTTATCTTTTGCATTGTTTAAAATGTCGTTAAAGTGTTCTTTGTTTTTTATTAATGACAATAAAAAATCTTCTTTAGATTTTGTATTTATTGAATCATTAGGTAAAAAATGATTTTTACTAATATCATCAAATTCAAGTTTATAGCCGCTTTCTCTAGCTAAGATTAATATTTTTCTTGATACATCAACTCCACATAAGTCAATTTTTGGATCTGGTTCAGTGTATCCAAGATCCACAGCCTTAGATACTATTTCATGAAAAGTATCAATTTCTTGAAAATTATTAAAAATATAATTTAAAGTTCCAGAAAGAACAGCTTCAATTTTAATTATTTTATCCCCTGAATTTATTAGATTATTCAGTGTGCTTATTACTGGTAGAGCAGCTCCAACATTAGTCTCATATAAAAATGGAGCATTATTATTTCTAGATAAAGATTTCAGTTCTTCATAGTTAGAAAAAATATCTGAATTTGCAATTTTGTTACATGTTATTATACCTATTCCGTTTTTTAAATAATTCCTATAAGTATTTGGTATTAAGTCGCTTGCTGTATTATCTACAAACAAACTATTTCTTAAATTTAATTCTAAAACTTTTTCTTGAAAAATATTACTATCAGCGATAATTTCTGATTCTTCCAATTGTTTTTTCCAAGTATCTAGATCCACTTCAGAATCTGATATAATCATTTTTCTAGAATTAGATATTCCAATTACTTTTAAATTTAGTTTAAGATTTTTTGCAATAAAATTTTTCTGATTTTTTATTTGATCAATCAAAAATCCTCCTACATTTCCTACTCCAGTTATGAATAGGTGGATATCTTTGAAGTTATCTTCAAAAAAGGTTTCATGTAATGCATTTAGTGCTTTTTTGGTATTTTTTTCGTCAATAATAATTGAAATATTTCTCTCAGATGCACCTTGAGCAATAGCTCTAATATTTATATTGTTTTGCCCTAATGTATTGAAGAGCTTTCCACTTATACCTTTTTTACTTTTCATCTTATCTCCAACAATTGCAATATTTGATAATCCAGTCTCTATTTGAGATTTATTTATCCTATTTTGGGATATTTCAAATTGAAATTCTTTATCAATCACTTTTTTTGCAGTTGAAGCATCGTCTGAATTAATAGCAATACAAATTGAAAATTCTGAAGAAGCTTGAGTTATCATTATTACATTAATATGATGTATAGATAGAGATTCAAAAAATCTTTTTGAGAAACCTGGAACTCCAACCATACCAGAGCCTTCAAAATTAAGAATAGAAATATTTTCTATGTGACTAATCCCTTTTACAATTTCATCATCATCAAGTTTTGTTGAATTTGATATGCATGTTCCATCAGCTTCTGGATTAAATGTGTTTTTAATATAAACAGGTATATTATCCTCTATTAAAGGTTGAAGAGTTGGAAAGTAAATAACTTTTGCTCCAAAAAAAGATAGTTCCATAGCTTCTTTGTATGAAAGAAATTCAATTGGTAAAGCTTTTTTAACAATTTTAGGATTAGCACTGTAAACTCCACTAACATCAGTCCAAATTTCAAGAGATTTTGCATTGCTGTATTTTGCAAATATAGCAGCACTATAGTCAGACCCTCCTCTCCCCAAGTTTGAAATTTCATTCTTCTCATTTGAACAAATATATCCTGGAGCAATAATCATTTTTGATTTAATTAAGTCAAGTCTATTTTTAATATTTATAGATGATTTATCATTGTCTAATATCTCATTATTATTGAAGTTTTTGCTATAAATAACCTCTCTGGAGTCTATAATAGATATATCAAAACTATTTTGTTTTAAAATCTCAAAAATTATATTACTTGAAAGTATTTCTCCGAGAGTTAAAACTTTTGAAATTGTCTTTTGTGTTACTTCATCTATAGTTGATATGGCGTCTAAAATTTCCTCAAGCTCATTTAGTTTTTCTTTAAGAAAGCTTTTCAACGAACTTTGCCCATCTAAACTAGAAAGCTTTTCAATTACCTCTAGATGTCTATTTTCAATTTCATTGATTACATCTTCAGTATATTTTCCTTTTAAGTCAAGACATTTTTGAAGTAGATTAGTAATACCGCTAAATGCCGATACAACAATAATTAAGTTGTCCTCATTATTTTTTAAAATGGATATAACCTTTGATATAGATTTTGAATCAGCAACAGAAGTGCCGCCAAACTTTAGTACTTTCAAGAAGCTATTTCTTTTTTATTAATTAATAATGTCAAATTATCTAAATCCGATTTATGATCAACGTGTAATTTGTCTCCAGGTTTTATTTTATCTGAAACTAGGTTTTCAGCAATCAAATCTTCAATGTGCTTTTGAATCATTCTGTTAAGAGGTCTAGCACCATTTTTTTTATCAAATCCTTTTTCACAAATGAAAGACTTAGCTTTAGTAGAAATTGACAGATCATAACCAATATTACTAACTCTCTCTTTAAGTTTATTTACCTCAATTGTAACAATTTTATTAATGTCTTTCATAGAAAGTGAGTTAAATATTATACAATCATCTACTCTGTTTAAAAATTCTGGAGCAAATGTATTCTTTAATGCTCTCTGTATTACCTTTTGTTCAGTTTGAGATGTTTGATCAACAGAGGATTTAGTTTCAAAACCAACTCCAATACCAAAGTCATTAATTTGTTTAACACCTATATTAGATGTCATGATTATAATAGTATTTTGAAAGTTTATTTTTCTACCAACACTATCTGTTAGAAAACCATCATCAAGAATTTGAAGAAGCATACTATATATATCAGGATGACCCTTTTCAATTTCATCAAATAAAACAACTGAATAAGGTCTTCGTTTCACTTTTTCAGTTAATTGTCCTCCTTCTTCATATCCAACATACCCAGGAGGAGCTCCAATTAATCTAGATACTGAAAACTTCTCCATATATTCACTCATGTCAATTCTAATCAAGTTTTCCTCTGATTCAAATATCTCTGAGGCTAAAACTTTAGCTAACTGAGTCTTTCCTACACCAGTTTGGCCAAGGAAAATAAATGAACCTATAGGTCTGTTTGGAGAATTTAACCCAGCTCTATTTCTTTGAATTGATTTAACTACTTTAGATACAGCCTGATCTTGGCCAATAATTTTGTCTTTAATAATTTTTTCAAGCTTTGATAATTTATTCTTTTCAGTTGATACAATTTTATTAACAGGAATATTCGTCATCATAGAAACAACATCAGCAATTTCATTTTCATCAACTGTAACCCTATTTAGTTTTGAATCTTCATGCCATCTGTTTTGAGCTTCAACTAGCTTTTTTTCAACTCTTTTTTCATCATCTCGAAGCTTAGCTGCTTCTTCATATTTTTGTTTTTTCACAACAGAGTTTTTTAATTCTCTAACATCTTCAAGTTGTTTTTCCATAAGAATAACTTCTTCTGGAACATCCATATTATTTATATGGGCTCTAGAGCCAGCTTCATCTAAAGCATCAATAGCTTTGTCTGGAAGGAATCTATCGGTAATATATCTTTGACTTAGTTCAACACAAGCAATTAAAGCTTCGTCAGTATAATTGACATTATGATGAGATTCATATTTATCTTTTATATTTCTTAAAATTTCAACTGTTTCTTCTTTGTTAGTCTCTTCTACAAGAATTTTCTGAAATCTTCTTTCGAGCGCACCATCTTTTTCTATATGCTGACTGTATTCATTTAATGTAGTAGCTCCAATACATTGTATCTCTCCTCTAGCTAATGCAGGTTTAAACATGTTAGAAGCATCTAAACTCCCAGTTGCACCACCAGCACCAACTATTGTATGAATTTCATCAATAAATAAAATTATATTTCTGTTTTTCTCAAGTTCATTCATAACAGCCTTCATCCTTTCTTCAAACTGGCCTCTATATTTTGTACCTGCTACTAAGCTAGCAAGATCAAGAGTTATAACTCTTTTACCATAAAGTATTCTTGAAACTTTTTTCTGAATTATTCTTAATGCTAACCCTTCTGCGATAGCAGACTTACCAACACCTGGTTCTCCAATTAAAAGGGGGTTATTTTTTTTTCTTCGACTAAGAATTTGAGATACTCTTTGAATCTCTTTATCCCTGCCTATAACAGGATCTAATTTGTTAGATTCAGCCAGAAAAGTCATGTCTCTTCCAAAATTATCTAAAACAGGAGTTTTAGTTTTAGAAGTTGATTTTATCTTTTGTTTTGAAGAAAATGGATTGCTTGAAGACTCTTCAGATTCATCTCTTTCATCAGGAAAAGTAGAAGAGGTTGGGTATTCAATTATATCGTCAGATCCAGTCTCATTTATCATAGATTTAAATTTCTCTTTGACACTATCGTAGCTAATATCCATTTTAGACAAAACTTTTGTAATTGGATCATTATCATTTCTTAGAATACATAATAGCAAGTGAGCAGTATTAATATTTGTACTTTGAAACAGTTTAGCTTCTAAAAAAGTTGTTTTAAGTGCTCTTTCAGCTTGTCTTGTTAGGTGAAGATTTTTCTTTTCGTTAAGATTAATAGATGAACTATCAATAATTGCAGGATTTAAAAGCTCAATTTTTTTTCTAAGTTCATCAAGATTTATCTCAATTGAATTTAAAATTGAGATAGCTTTACCTCCTCCATCTCTAAGCATTCCTAGGAGTAAATGCTCTGTTCCTATTTGTTTATGCCCTAATCTAAGGGCTTCTTCCTTACTGTAAGAAATTACATCTTTAACCCTTGATGAAAAATTATCGTCCATTTTCAAATATTTATCGTCTAAAATATATCATTAAACTAAATAAACAAAGAAAATTATTATACTAATTATTTATTTTGAGATAAAACTTTTCAATCAATAATGTTAATAAATATTCTTTTTTTAAAACAAAATATTTGATGTAAATAACCATTGATTAATTATTTTAGCATTAATATAATATTATGGAAAAAGATAAATTAATTCCAATTAAGATTGAAGATGAAATGAAGTCAGCTTACATCGATTATTCGATGTCTGTAATTGTTTCAAGAGCATTGCCAGATGTAAGGGATGGACTTAAACCAGTTCACAGAAGAGTGCTTTTTGGAATGAATGAAATGGGGGTTAGATCTTCATCTTCTTATAAAAAATCTGCAAGAATTGTTGGTGATGTTATGGGTAAATACCACCCTCATGGTGATAGCTCGGTATATGACACTATGGTTAGAATGGCTCAGGAATGGAGTCTAAGATACAATTTAGTTGATGGACAGGGTAACTTTGGATCTGTGGATGGTGATAGCCCAGCTGCAATGAGATATACTGAGGCTAGAATGCAAAAAATATCTGAAGATCTTTTATCTGATATTGATAAAGAGACTGTTGATTTTCAACTTAATTTTGATGACACTATAATGGAACCTACGGTTTTACCTACTAGAGTTCCAGCTCTCATTATAAATGGTGCCTCTGGAATTGCAGTTGGAATGGCTACAAACATGCCTCCTCATAATCTTTCTGAAGTTATAGATGGGATAATGGAATACATAGATAATAATGATGTTACAATAGACGAACTTATCAAACATATTAAAGCTCCAGATTTTCCAACCGGAGGAACTATTTATGGTTATGATGGAGTAAAAGAAGCTTTTCATACAGGTAAGGGAAGGGTTGTTATGAGAGGAAAAGCTATTATTGAAAATGTTAACGACAGAGAATGTATAATAGTATCTGAAATTCCATATCAGGTTAATAAGGCTGATATGATTAAAAAAACTGCAGATTTAATCAATGATGGAAAGATTGAAGGAATCTCAACAATTAGAGATGAGTCAGATAGAAATGGAATGAGAATTGTTTACGTACTTAAGAGAGATTCAATTCCAAATATAGTTTTAAATAAACTTTTTAAGTATACCTCTCTTCAATCTTCATTTAGTGTTAACAATGTTGCTCTGGTAAACGGAAGACCTCAGCTTCTAAATCTTAAAGATTTAATTCATCATTTTGTAGATCATAGACATGATGTTGTCGTGAAAAGAACAAACTATGAGCTAAAAAAAGCTGAACAAAGAGCACATATTCTAGAAGGACTAATTATAGCTAGTGATAATATTGATGATGTTATTGATTTGATAAAAAAATCCTCAAACGCTGAAGATGCAAGACTAAAGCTTGAAAAAAAATATAAGCTTACGGAGATTCAAGCTAAAGCAATAATTGAGATGAGATTAAGACAGCTAACGGGGCTGGAACAAAATAAATTAAGAGAAGAGTATGACGAACTTCAAAAAGTAATTAAAGGTTTTAAAGAACTATTAGATAGTAAGTCTATGAGAATGGATCTTATTAAGGAAGAACTTACGGTTATTAAAGATAAATATGGTGATGAGAGAAGATCTGTAATTGAATATGCAGGTGGTGACTTTAGAGTTGAGGATATTATTCCAGATGAAAAAGTTGTAATCACTATATCACATGCAGGATATATAAAAAGAACTCCTCTTACTGAATATAAAACTCAAAATAGAGGAGGAGTTGGTCAAAAAGCAACAAAAACGAGAGATGAAGACTTTTTAGAGGACTTATTTGTTGGTACAAATCATCAGTATATGTTGTTTTTTACCCAAAAAGGTAAATGTTTTTGGATGAGAGTTTATGAAATTCCTGAAGGCTCAAAAAATTCAAAAGGAAGAGCTATTCAAAACCTTATTAACATAGAGCAAGATGACATGGTTAAAGCTTTCATTTGTACGCAAGATCTTAAGGATGAAGATTATGTAAATAGTAATTATGTAATTATGGCAACAAAAATGGGTCAAGTAAAGAAAACCTCTTTGGAACAATATTCAAGACCTAGATCTAATGGTATTAATGCTATTACAATAAAAGATGGAGATGAACTGCTGGAAGCTAAGCTGACTAATGGAAATAGTCATATTATGCTAGCTGTTCAATCAGGAAAAGCAATCAGATTTGAAGAAAGCAAAACTAGACCAATGGGTAGAAATGCTTCTGGTGTAAGAGGTATTAGATTAAAAGATAAAAAAGACGAGGTTGTTGGAATGATTTCTGTCAATGATATGGATGCTAACATATTGGTTGTTTCTGAAAATGGCTTCGGTAAAAGATCATCTCTTGAAGACTACAGAATAACTAATAGAGGTGGTAAAGGTGTTAAAACTATATCTATAACAGAAAAAACTGGTAAATTAGTGTCATTGAAAAGTGTCTCTGATAATGATGACTTAATGATTATTAATAAATCGGGTATTGCTATTAGAATGCAGGTTGAAGATCTTAGGGTAATGGGAAGAGCAACTCAAGGTGTAAAAGTTATAAGTCTCAAAGACGGTGATAGCATTGCTGCTGTTGCTAAAGTAATGAAAGATGAGGATGATATAGAAGACGTTAACGAAATTGAATTTACAGGAGATACTATTTAACTAACTGAAATATGAAAAAACTAATACTACTTACTTTATTATTCACGGTCTTTTTTTCATCAGCACAAAATAAGGAACTAAGAAACGCAAATAAGTTTTTTATGTCTGGTGAATATTCATCTGCTATTGATTTATTAGACTCAGCAAAAGATCTTTTTGATTCAAGTGATGAAAAAATCAAATCTCAAGCTATGTTACTTTATGGAAAAATTCACACTTCTATGGAAGATTTTGAGTTGGCTATGAAAGCATTCGATATGTCAAAAAACTTGGGCATTACTGATCAAATTTTAAATCCTGAGATTCGAAAACTTGAAACTGCTATCATAACTAGTGCAGTAGGTGATAATGAAACTAAAAATTTTAGTAGTGCAGCTAAAAAACTTAAAATGGTTTATGATTTAAATATTGAAACAAATCAAGAATATTTATATTATGCTGCTTCCTCTGCTGTTAATTCTCTTGATTATCCTTTAGCACTTAACTATTATGAGCTATTAAGGGATATCAAGTATGAAGGTATTGAAACAAAATTTTTCATTACTGAGGTCTCATCTGGAGATGAAATTGAGATAAATTCCGAAACAGAATTTAATTTAATACAAAAATCAAAAGATTACGAAAATCCTAGAGAAGAGGAGACAGATTCAAAATTTCCGGAAATAGTTAAAAATATTGCTCTGATCTACAAAGAACTAGGTCAAAATGATAAAGCATTAGCTGCAATTGAAGCTGCAAGATCATCTAATCCTGATGATGTAGGCTTAATAATGACTGCTGCAAATATTTATTTTGAGCTTGGCAATAAAGAAGCTTTTAAGGTTTCAATGGCTGAAGCTATTGAAAAAGATCCAAACAATGCTATTCTTTATTATAATTTAGGTGTTGTTAGTGCTGATCTTGGAGAAAAAGATGATGCAATTTCATATTATGAAAAATCTATAGAGTTAGATCCAAATAATGAAAACAGTTATTTAAACTTAGTTGCTTTGATTCTAGAGGGTGAACAAGAAATAGTATCTCAGATGAATAGTTTGGGAACTTCAAGATCTGATAATATAAAATATGATGAACTTAAGGAATTAAGAGAAAATCTTTATAAACAATGTATTCCTATTTTAAAAGATCTTATATCTATTGATAATAATATTGAAGCTATTAGAACTCTTATGAATATCTACGGAACCATTGGAGATAATATTGGTTATATGGAAATGAAAAATCTTTTAGAGCAACAAGATTAAATATTTCTTTTTCAGGTCATTTTTTTATCTAAATTTGTAAAATCTTTTTGGAGAGGTGCCAGAGTGGTAATGGAGCAGATTGCTAATCTGTCGACGTGTAAACGTCGCCAGGGTTCGAATCCCTGTCTCTCCGCAGTAAAAAGGTCGCGTAGCTCAGCTGGATAGAGCATCTGGTTTCTAACCAGACGGTCATAGGTTCGAATCCTATCGCGATCACTATTTTTAATTATTTAAAATTAAGGATTCTTGTTTTGATTCTTGTATATAAAGTAATGAGAAACATGAAATTTTTTAGCCATATAATCCCACTTTTATTTTTTGTTGCCTTTTTTATTTTAAGATGTACTAGTGATATAGACACCAGTACAAAACCGAATATATTATTTATCATGTCTGATGATCATGCTTATCAAGCAATAAGCGCATATGATAGCAGGTTGATTCAAACTCCTAACATTGATAGAATAGCTGATGAAGGGATGTTATTTACAAATGCATCTGTAACAAATTCAATATGTGCACCTTCAAGAGCTGTTATACTAACTGGCAAACACAGCCATATTAATGGAAAAATAGATAACATTGCAAAATTTGATGATTCTCAAATGACTTTTCCTCAATTATTTAAAGAAGCTGGATATCAAACAGCAATGTTTGGTAAACTGCATTTTGGAAATAATCCAAAAGGAATTGATGATTTTCAAATACTTCCAGGTCAGGGAGACTATATTAATCCTAGATTTTTAGGAAAGGATAAGGATACTATAATAACAGGATATGTAACGGATGTAATAACTGATTTAACTTTAAATTGGTTTAAAAATAAAAGAGATAAAGACAAACCCTTTTTGACTTTCTACCTTCATAAAGCTCCCCATAGAGCATGGTGGCCAAGTCCAGAAAAGTTTGCCGAGTTTTATGATAAGGAATTTCCAGAACCAGAAACCTTATTTGATGATTATTCTGGAAGGGGTACTGCCGCTAAAACTGCAGAGATGAATCTTTTAACACACATGCAGTATATGCAAGACAGTAAGGTTAGGCCTTCAGTTTTTGAAAACATGGAAAATGTTGAGCCAAAAATTGTTTATGCTAGGGGTGACGGTACTTTCTTTGAACCTAGCTCTAATTCTTTTAATAACCGTTATGGTAGAGCCAATAAGGAGCAAAAGAAAAAATATGATATCACATTAGATAAAATCAGTAAAGATTTTGAAACAAATTGGCCAAATATGAATGATAAGGAGAAAATGCAGTGGAAATTTCAACGATATATGCAAGACTATTTAGCAACAATTTCATCTGTTGATGATAATGTTGGTAGAGTTTTAGATTTTCTAGAAGAGTCAGGGTTAGATGAAAATACTATTGTTATTTATACTTCAGATCAAGGTTTCTATTTAGGTGAGCATGGATGGTTTGATAAGAGGTTTATTTATGATGAGTCTTTCAAAACACCACTAATGATTAAATGGCCTAATCAAATTAAACCTGGAACAACAAATGATGAAATGGTTCAAAATCTTGATTTTGCTCAAACTTTTTTAGAGGCTGCAATGATTCAAGCACCTGCAGATATGCAAGGTGAAAGTCTTATACCATTATTAAAAGGAAATTCTGATCAATGGGACAGGGAGGCAGTATATTATCATTACTATGAGTATCCATCAGTACACATGGCAAAAAGACATTATGGTATTGTTAATAAAGAATATAAGCTTACTCACTTTTATTATGATGTTGATGAATGGGAATTATATGATCGTATAAACGATCCAAATGAAATGAATAATGTTTATAATGATCCTAATTATAAGGATGTTGTTGTAAAATTAACAAATGAACTAATAGATATGAGAGTTAAATATAAAGACTCAGAGGAATTAGATAAAAGCTTTATATATAATTAATATGAAAAAATTATACTTACTCTTATTAGCTATATTAGTTTCATGTTCATCTCCAAAAGACTACAACCTTAAAACAGTCTCTGTTAAAGAATTTAAAGAATTTATTAATGCTACAGGGTATATAACTAATGCAGAACAATATGGTTGGTCATTTGTTCAGCAAGATGTTTATGATTATAAAATTGTAAATGGTGCTAATTGGTTAAAGCCTGATGGAATTAATCTTTCTGCAGATTTTTTACCTGTTACACAAGTTAGTTATAACGATGCAATTGAATATTGTAAATGGGCAGGCGTTAGTCTTCCAACTTATGATCAGTATTGGGAATTAGTATCTTCTGATGATAGGTTAATTGTCTCAGATAAAATGTATCCAATTTCTTCTGTTGAATCTGTAAACATCATAGGTAATGTATGGGATATTACAGAGCCAGAAAATTCTAATCAGGTTAGGTTAGCTGGTGGCTCTCTCTTTTGCTCTATTGATACTTGTCATGGAACACAAGAGGAAAGAGAATTATATGTTGATAAAGAAACGGGTAATATTCATATTGGATTTAGTATTTTAACAGAATAAATGAAATATACACCTAAAAAAATAAATAGATGGATGCTTTTTAAGCTTCCTGCTGCATGGTTAACTGGGGTAAGACTTAGCTTAATTGATGAGGATAAATGTAAAGTCAAAGTTAGATTTAAATGGATTAATCAAAATCCTTATCGATCTATGTTCTGGGCTGTTCAGGCAATGGCTGCAGAGCTAACAACAGGTATGCTTTTAACAAAATCTATTCAAGACTCAAATACTGATATCTCAATGTTACTTGTAAGTAACAAATCAAGTTTTTATAAAAAAGCAGTTGGCAAAATAACATTTGTCTGTGATGAAGGTGAAATTGCAAAACAATTAATTAATTTAACTATTCAAAAGACTACATCTAAGGCATGGTTTAAGGCTAAAGGATATGATGAAGTTGGAGATCAAGTCTCTGAATTTGATTTTGAATGGTCATGTAAAAAAAGAAAAAATGGATAAAGATTTTTATAATAAACTTAATATGCCAGTAATTGCAGCTCCGCTATTTTTAATATCTGGTCCAAAACTGGTAATTGAATGTTGTAAAAAAGGTATCGTTGGAACTTTTCCTGCATTAAATCAAAGAACCTCTGAAGGTTTTGAAGAATGGGTTATTCAAATTAAAGATGAATTAGATAAATATGAAAAAGAGACAGGGATTAAGCCAGCTCCTTTTGGTGTTAATCTAATAGTTCATCCATCAAATATTAGGATTAAAGCTGATTTAGATATTTGTGTAAAACATAAAGTCCCTTTAATTATTACTTCACTAGGAGCTGTTCCAGATATAGTAAATGCAGTTCATAGTTATGGTGGTCTCGTATACCATGATATAATTAAAAAAAGACATGCAGAAAAGGCAGCAGAGGCAAATGTTGATGGACTGGTGTTGGTTACTGCAGGTGCTGGTGGTCACTCAGGATTAAAAAATCCAATGGCAATGATTTCTCTAATTAAAAAGTTCTTTAAGAAAACAATCATTTTATCAGGATCAATATCTAATGGAAGAGATATAGCTTCTGCTCTTCAAATGGGTGCAGATATTGCTTATATGGGTACTAGATTTATTAACACAAAAGAAAGTATGGCTGAAGAGGCATATAAAGAAATGATCATTAATTCTTCAGCAGAGGATATCGTTTATACTGCCGCTGTATCAGGTGTTCATGCTAATTTCTTAAGACCTAGTCTAGAGGCAATGGGTGTAACTGAAGATGTTTGGAATGATTCAAAGAAAATTGATTTTGGTAAGGATATGGCAGAAGCTGAAGCTAAAGCATGGAAGACAATATGGTCTGCAGGTCATGGTGTTAGCTCAATTAGTGATAATCCTACTACAAAAGACCTAGTTGATAAACTTAAGAAAGAGTTTATAGAGTCAATAGAATTACAGAAAAACAATTTAGATTTTAGCAAAAATATTTACTAATATATAATGCTTGAGATTTTAACAACTGGAGGTACTATCGATAAAGTTTATTTTGATAAAAAAAGCAAATATGAAGTTGGAGATCCTTTCGTAGAGGAATTGCTTCATAAAATGAATGTGAATATTTCCTTTAAAGTTAAATCTTTAATGAGAATTGACAGTCTGGATATGACTGATATTCATCGTGAGGTAATTCTAAAGTATATAATAAATTCTAATGTAAATAATTTTTTGATTACTCATGGAACAGATTCTATTGTTGAAACAGCTATTTACTTAAAAAAAATTACAGATAAAACTATTGTTCTTACTGGCTCATTAAAACCTGCAATATTTATTGATAATGATGCTATTTTTAACGTTGGATCAGCTTTGACTTCTGCTCAAATTTTAAACAATGGAGTGTATATTGTAATAAATGGTCAAGTATTCAATCCAGATAATGTTAGAAAGAATTTAGAAAAAAATGTTTTTGAAACAATTAATTAGTAAATGACTTTATTACAGATATAGAATAAATTGCAGCTGTCTCTGTTCTTAATCTATTTTTTCCTAAAGTAATTTCTTTGACATTACTTTCTAAAGCATGAACAATTTCTCTATCCGAAAATCCTCCTTCAGGTCCTATCATTAAGCATATATTATCGCTCTTTATAAAATCTTTTTTTAATTGATTTTCTGTTTTCATGTTTGCCATAATCTTTTCATCATTATTCTTTGAAATAAAACTTAGATAGTCTTCTACATCATTTATAATAGGTTTGTAGCATTGATTAGATTGTTTCATTGAACTGATGATTATTCTCTCTAATCTTTCAATATTAACTTTTTTTTTCTCGGTGAATTCCGTAATAATTGGAGTTATTTCATTAATCCCTAGCTCAGTTGCTTTTTCAACAAACCATTCAAACCTTGAGCTATTCTTTAATGGAGAAATTGCAATGTGAATTGATAGTTTCTCACGTTTGTAATTTAGAATTTGTTTAATTCCAACCTTAATATTTTTACCTTCTTCTAGTATTTTTGCTTCACAAATTGATCCTCTTCCATTTGTGATTTTGATAATATCTCCAATCTTTTTCCTAAACGACCTAGTTATATGTTTACTATCAGTTTGATTAATAGTAATTAATTTATCATCATTATTAAAATTTGAATAAAATAGATTCATTAGAAAGCTAACCTTGGTGATGGTGTTGTATTTAGACTTGATTTAATAGATTCTTTATATTTCAAATGACCTACAATTCCAATCATTGCTGCATTATCTGTTGTATATTCTAACTTAGGAACGAAAATTTCCCAATCATTCTTTTTAGATTCTATATTAAGTCTTTCCTTTAAATATGAATTAGCTGATACTCCTCCACCTAGAACTATTCTATTTAGTTTATTCTTAAGTGATAGTAATTCAATTTTGCTTATTAAATTATCAATCAAATTTTTCTGTATTGATGCACATATATCATTTAAATTATCTTCTATAAAGTCTTTGTTATTATTTTTTTCTTTGTATAGAAAATTTATAAATGCTGTTTTCGTTCCGCTATAGCTAATATCTCCTCCCTCAACTTTAGGTAATGGAAATTTAAATTTTAGTTCATTGCCAATCTTTGCCAACTTATCAATTTCAGGACCTGCAGGATACCCTAAACCAATTTTTTTTCCACATTTATCAAATGCTTCACCAATTGCATCATCTAACGTTTGTCCTAAAATTTTCATTTTAAAGTAATCTTCTACTAAAATAAATTGAGTATGTCCACCTGAAATAGTCACACCTAAGAAGGGAAATAAAGGTTTCTTTAAATTATTTTTAATAAAGTGAACTAATAAGTGAGCTTGCATATGGTTTACTTCTATTACTGGAATATTTAATGATAAACCAAGTCCTTTTGCAAATTCAGTACCTATTATTAAAGAACCCATTAATCCTGGACCTCTAGTAAAAGCAATAGCTGATATTTTATTTATTGAAACATTAGACTCTTTAAGGGCTGAATCAACTACAGGGATAATGTTTGAGAGATGAGCTCTAGATGCTAACTCTGGTACAACTCCACCATATTTTTTATGAATATTTTGGTTAGCAATAACATTAGATAGAACCTCTCCGTTTTTTAACACAGAAGCAGATGTATCATCACATGATGATTCAATACCAAGTATATATATATCTTTAATTGACATTATTATCTTTGTAACAACAAATTTAAACAAGAATAATCATTAAGAATTCAAAAAAAATAGTTTTAATTATTTCAGGCATAGTAATCCTTGTTATATCTGCTGTTTTAATAACTATTAATTCGCTAGGTTTCCAAGAGTATGTTAAAAATAGTTTAGTAGATTATGTTAACACACAAACAAACAGTAATATTCAAATTCGAAATTCAAAATTTAATTTAAAAGGTGAGCTAGTAATCTCAGATATATTATTATCAAATAACAACGCTGATACAATTCTATTATTAGAGACGTTAAAAACTAGATATCTTCCCTTCATTTCAGATAATCAATATGACACTTCCCTAAAACTTGAAGGTTTACAGGTTTTTTTGAATCAAAAAAACAGCGAAGTTGAATTTAAAAACTTGCAAGATGATGTAATTAATAATTTATTTTTTGATAATCTTTCTATATCAAAATCTAAGTTATTTATAGTCAATGACACGATTCAACATAAAATAGATATAAATAATTTGAATATTATTCAGATTCAAAAAAACACAAATGGAATTAATTTTGATATATCAATTTTTGAAGGCAATATTGACAACTACTCTATAGATCAATTTAGTGGTAAGTTTAAATTAAATGATGATAAAGTAGTCTTCGAAAACTTCTTATTATCAAATGAAAATCAGTATTTAGAAGGAGATTTAGATTTGTATTTAAATGATGATTTTTCCATAAAAAACTTTAATGACTCATATATTAAATTTAAAGTTGATTCAGATATTTTAAACATAGACAATAATTTTTTTCCAAAATTTATTTCTGGAGAATTAAGTTTTTTAGGATCAAAAAATAACTTATCGATAGAAAAGGCTTTATTCTTTTCAGATTTTTTTAATGTAGATTCAAAAATAGTTATTGAAAATGGACTTTCTTCTAATCCAATTGTAAAAATTGATTTAAAAAATTTAGACTTTAATAAAGATAAAATAAACACTGAGTATAAAATTGATGATAGAATTAACTATCCATCTGTTTCCGGGGATTTGACTCTAAATGATAATATAATCACTTATAAGTTTAATCAAGTTGATAAAACTAAAACTAACTTATCCATTGATGGAATTGCTAAACTAGATGATACTTTATCTTATAGTTTTACTCTGAATTCTTCTATTGCTTCAGAAGATAAAATATTAGACATTCTAAATTTAAATTCCCTCAAAATAAACTCTAATATTTCGGGAACAAAAGATCAATTTTTCTCTATGGAGTCTTCTATATTTATTATTAAAGATGATAAAGATTTTACATTAGACATTAATTCTTTAATAAACAATAATGACTTAAATGCCAAAGTAGATTTATCGTCAGAGAATATTAAAATTTTTTCGAATATTTCAGGCAATAACTTAAATAAAACATATAAGATTAATAGTGATATGGATTTAATAATTCCTGACGCACAATCTTTAAGCTTTCAAACAAAAGCTATTATAGATGTTGATTTTTCAGAACTAGAATATATTAAATCATTAGTCTCTCTTCAAAACATATATTTAAAGAATTCTGAAAATGAAATTCATTTAGAGTCTTTTGCAGAAATTAATAATCTATTGGATGCAAATTTTATTGAAAATATTACTAATTATGACTTTGGCATTATTTATTCAAATGATAAATTTTCTATTAATTCTTATTTAGGGGATCGATTTAATTTTTCAGGATACTATAAAAATGAAAATGATTTAGATTTTAACATTCAAATATCAGATTTATATGTATCAAATTTTTATAAAATAAATCAAAACCCAATAAGTGGAAATATAATATCAAATATAGGGTTTAATAGAACTTTAGAAAACAGAACTTTAGAATTTAATTCTAATATTTCAGATATTAAATTAAAAGATTATGATTTAGGCGAACTAAATCTTAAAGTTTTTGGAAATACAGATTATAACTCTTACGCAGTTGATTTGGATCTTTCTGATAAATCAAATAACCAAATTAAAGGGGAGGGGACTATTATTGCAATTAATGAAAAACCAAACATAGATATTGATTTGTTGATTAATAATTTTGATATTTCCTTCATAGAAAGAATAGGTTTAAAAACAATGTCAGAAATATCAAGTAATGTTTCAGGTGAGGTGAATTTGTGGGGTGCTTATGACAATATTCAGCATAATGGTAAACTTTTTTTAAATAAATCAAGTTTTATTGTTCCTTACCTTAATGTTGAGTACTTGTTATCTGATAAATCAGAAATAACTTTATATAACCAGAATTTTGAATTAAATAATGTCTCAATTAAGACAATTGATTCAGAATCAATTACATCTTTAAATGGTAAAATATTTCATGAAGATTATAAAAATTGGAATTTAGATCTAGCCTTTAATTCAGATAGATTATATATTATTAATAAAGAATTTTCTGAGAATGAAAATTTTTATGGAAAAGCTTTTATAGGGGGAGATATTTTAATAAATGGTCCAACAAATAATGTGAGAATTAATATTGATGGAATTACAATGGATGGAACTTCTATAATAATTCCTAACTCTCAAAACTATTCAGTTGAAGAATTTTCATTTATAAAATTTAGTGATATAAATTCTTACTCAAATGTAGATTCAAAATCTAAAAATCAAGTATTGAAAACTGTTAAAACTCTTGATTTGAATATGAATCTAGAAATCAATAATAGTGCAGATATTGAAATAACGATTGATAGAGAAACTGGAAGTTATATTAGTGGAAATGGGAATGGTAATTTGTTTATGGAAATAGATTCAGACGGTAAATTTAATATGTTCGGTGATTTCACCACTAAGGAAGGGATTTATAACTTTAGAAATCTGGCATTAATTGACAAGAAGTTTCAATTAAAAGAAGGAGGTAGCATAATCTGGGATGGTGAGCCTTTGGGTGCTCAAATGAATATCCAGGCTACATATAATGTTCCAGGAGGAGCAAATCCTGCTCTACTTCTTGATAACCCTAATTTTAATAAAAAAATTCCAACTGATGTAGAGATAAATCTTACTGGAGATTTAACAAAACCAGATAGTCCAGATTTTGAAATATTTTTCCCTAATACAAGCAGTACAGTTACATCAGAAATAAACTACAAGTTAAATGATCCAGAAATAAGACAACTTCAAGCTATATCTCTTTTAACTCAAGGAATATTCATTAATGAAGTAAGTGTATCTATTGAAGGGGTTACAAATAATATTTATGAAAAAGTTTCTGAGGTATTCAGTGATATTCTTGGAGGCTCACAAGGTCCCTTGGAGGTGGGTTTAAATTATCTGCAGGGTGATAAAAGTGATATTTTAGATATAAAGACTGAAGACAGGTTTGGTGTTACTCTTTCAACAAAAATCAGTGATAAAATTTTATTCAACGGAAAAATAGGAGTTCCGATTGGAGGAATTGAAGAAACGCTTATAATAGGTGATGTTCAAATAGATTTTATTTTAAATGAAGATGGAAGTTTAAAAGCAAAAGTTTTTAATAAAGAAAATGAATTTAGATATATTGGAGATGAATTGGGTTACACTCAGGGTGTAGGTTTATCTTATCAAGTCGACTTTCAAACTTTTAGAGATTTATTATCAAAGATTATAGCAAATAATAATTAATAATTTCTTGTTATTACTTAATATCTTTAAATTTTATAATTAAATTTGTGCAACTTAAAAAATGGCAAAAAAAGTAAGAAAAATAGCTGTTTTAACTTCAGGTGGTGATGCCCCAGGAATGAATGCTGCAGTTAGAGCAGTTGTAAGAGCATCTGTGTTTAATAATATTGAATGTTATGGTGTCTATAAGGGCTATGAAGGTTTAATTAATGATGATCTGGTTAAGCTTAATGCTAGAGGAGTTAACAATATTGTAAATAAAGGTGGAACTATATTAAAATCTGCTAGATGTTTGGAATTTAGAACTAAAGAAGGTCGAATTAAGGCAAAAAACACTTTAGATAAACATGAAATTGATTCATTAGTTGTTATTGGTGGAAATGGTTCTTTAACTGGAGCACTTTTACTAGAAGAAGAACATGGAATTAATGTAATTGGTATTCCAGGAACTATTGATAATGACCTAGTTGGAACAAGATGTAGCTTAGGATATGATACTGCTCTAAATACAGCAGTAGAAGCTATAGATAAAATTAGAGATACTGCTAGTTCTCATAACAGGCTTTTCTTTATAGAAGTAATGGGTAAAGGTTCAGGACACATTGCTCTTAATGCTGGAATAGGAGCGGGAGCAGAAGAGGTTCTTATCCCAGAACAAAACATGGGATTAGAAAGATTGCTGGATTCTCTTAAAAAGAGTGAAAAATCTGGAAAATCTTCAAGTATAATTGTAGTTTCTGAAGGTGATAAAATAGGTGAGAATGTTTTTAATTTTTCTTCATATATTGAAAAAAATCTTCCTCATTACGAAATTAGAGTATCTATTTTAGGACATATACAGAGAGGTGGAACTCCTTCCTGTTTTGATCGAGTTTTGGCATCTAGAATGGGTGTTTATGCAGTTGACTGTTTACTTCAACAAAAAAGTAAAATCATGGTAGGAATAATCGACGATAAAATGACTGCAACACCTATCAATGACGCTATTAAGGGAGGCCAGTCATTAGATAAGGATTTAGTTAGAGTGTGTGATATAATTTCAATTTAATTTAAAAAAATAATAAAATGGCAATAAATATTGGTATAAATGGTTTTGGTAGGATTGGTAGATTAGTTTTTAGATCTGCAATTAATAATGATGATTTTAATGTTTTAGCCATTAATGATCTTCTAGATATTAACCATCTTGCATATCTCTTAAAATATGATTCTGTTCATGGAACATTTGATGGATCACTTGAGATAAGTGACAATAAATTAATAGTAAATGGCAAAACAGTTAAGATTACAGCTGAAAGAGACCCTAATAATATTAATTGGTCTGGTCTTGGTGTTGATGTTGTTGCAGAATGTACTGGTATTTTTACCTCAATTGAAACAGCTTCTTCTCATTTAAATTCGGGTGCAAAAAAAGTTGTTATTTCTGCTCCTAGTCCTGATGCTCCTATGTTTGTTATGGGAGTTAACCATAATGATGTTAAATCATCAGATTCAATAGTTTCAAATGCATCATGTACAACTAACTGTTTAGCTCCAATTGCTAAAGTTTTAAATGATAATTTTGAAATTAAAGAAGGATTAATGACTACTGTTCATGCTGCTACTGCTACTCAGTTTACTGTTGATGGCCCTTCTAGAAAAGATTTTAGGGGAGGTAGAAGCTCTCTGCTAAACATTATACCTAGTTCAACAGGAGCAGCTAAAGCTGTTACTAAGGTTATTCCTTCTTTAGAGGGTAAATTGACAGGGATGGCATTTAGAATTCCAACTGCAAATGTTTCAGTAGTTGACCTTACAGTTAGGTTGACTAAAGAAACTTCATATGATGAAATAAAAAAAACTATGAAGAGTGCTTCTGAAAATGGTTTAAAGGGAGTACTTGGTTATTGTGATGATTTAGTTGTTTCACAAGATTTTATTGGTGATAAAAGAACTTCAATATTTGATGCTAATGCAGGTATGGAATTAAATTCAAATTTCTTTAAAATAATTTCTTGGTATGATAATGAGTGTGGTTATTCAAACAAACTACTTGATTTAGCTAAACACGTATACTCAATTTAATATATATTATGATTTTAGTTGTTGATAGTGGTTCTACTAAGACTGACTGGATAGCTTTAGATAATGAAGGTGAGGAAATTTTTTCTACACAAACTTTAGGTCTGAATCCTCAAATGCTTTCTAATGAAATATTAAACGAAAGAATCAAAAATAATTTCGATATCTATAAAAACAGAAAGCTAGTAAATAAGCTTTTTTTTTATGGAGCAGGATGTGGAGTAAAAGATAGTCAAAATCGTATACTTAAAGTTTTCAAATCAATTTTTATAAATAGTGAATTTGATATAAAGGAAGACACTTATGCTGCAGTCTATTCAGCTGTTGATGAAGGTATTCCTTCAATTGTAAATATCATTGGAACAGGTTCTAACTGTTCATATTATGATGGTAAAAATGTAATTCAAAAAGTTCAGTCTTTGGGATATGTACTAATGGATTACGCAAGTGGAAACTATTACGGTAAATATCTGATAAGAGCATATTATTTTAATAAAATGCCTGAATCTTTGAGAGATAAATTTTCCAATAATTATGACTTATCTCCAAATTCTATAAAGATTAAACTCTATAGGGAAGAAAATCCAAATACTTATTTAGCTGGATTTGCAAGGTTTTTAATTGAAAATAAATCTAATGAGTATTTTAAAGAAATTATTTTTAAAGGTTTAGAGAGGTTTATAGATTATCAAATTCTTCAATATGATGACTTTAGTAAAGTGGATGTACATTACGTTGGATCCATAGGTTATTATTTGAAAGATGAAATAACTAAGATTGGTAAGAAATATAATCTTAAAACCGGAAAATTTATTCAAAGACCAATTAACGGTTTAGTTGATTATCACAAAAGAATTATTTTAAAATAATTAGATTATCGCAATCATTGATATCTCAACATTAACATTCATTGGAAGTGTTTTAACTGCTATTGTTTCTCTTGCAGGTTCATTTCCAGGTGTCAGATAACTTCCATATATTTTATTTACTTCATTAAATAATGACATATCAGATAGAAAAATTGATGATTTTACAACATTATTAAAACTCATCTTTGCTTCTTTTAAAATATTCTTAAGATTTTTCATCACTTGATGAGTCTCATCACTAATTGATTTGTTATTTAATTTCATTGATTCTCCATTTAAAGCAATTTGGCCTGATATATAAAGTGTATTTCCTTTAAGTATTGCTTGATTATATGGCCCTATAGGTGCTGGAGATTTACTTGTATTAATTATTTTTTTTCCCATAATTCTTATAATGATCTGTCTGGCTCTGATCTTTTTTCATATTTAAGATCGCTAAGTAATCCTGACTTTATACCTATGAAAAAATTCCATGAGGCTCTTGGGCTAAAAGGCACCCAAGAAAAGTCTAATTTCCAACTATCTAAGTCTCTATCAAATCTTAATTGAGTATAAGTAAATCCCTTTTGCTTAAAGTCGTATCCTGATGATATTCCAACTGTCCATTTGGGAGTAAGTGTTAAATTTGATGATATCATTAAGGAGTTTGTAGAAAAATCTTTTTGACCTCTTGAATTAATATATGTTAAAGAATATGCTAAATTCAATGACCAGGGCATTTTATAGATATAGTTAGTTAAATCAATTTCTTCTTTATCTTCTTCATCTTCTAGATTTTGTCTAGAGTCTGAAAAATCTTGAGATACACCAAATAAATCATCAGCTCTTCCTCCTCCAGAAGTTGACTCTTCAATCTGATCTTCAGATTGACCTCTTTTAAATGTGTTATTATTAATTTGATATTGAGTTGAAATATTTGCACTTGTCATTCTAAACAAGCCGCCTCCTTTTTTTGAGTTAAACTCATTAATTCGTTGGTTGTTTTCATCAAGTGCATATGGGTCAAATGTTGCCCCTGTATTAACAGCAAAGCCCTTTGCAATATCAATACTACCAGTAACTCTAATAGGGGAAAGCTTAAACTCCTCAGCAGCAAGATTGTAGCTAGTAGATATATTTAGGTTCTTGAAAATATTAATCTTTCTTAATTCAGTTTCCGTTGAGTCTTTTGATTTTACTTTAGCCTCTAATGTATTTTGAATAGATAGACCTATACTGCTTGAATAATTCTTACCAGGGGCTCCATAAAGTCCTCCTTGAAATCTAGTATATTCAGCTGTATTTCCATTAGCATCTATTATATAAGTGTCATAGTACTTTTCGAAACTAGGATTATTTGAATAAGATATACTAGGGGTCATAGTATGTCTAATAGATTGAACTTTATTTTTTGGTTTGAAATTTACAATTCCATAAATTTTAGTTGTAACACTAGCATTATAATTATAAACTCCAAATCTATCAAATCCCGATACTGTATCCTTTATAGCCCCTACATCTTCAATATAATCGCTATAGTTAATTGTTTTACCAGTCCATGTTTCTTGATATCTTCCTCCCACACTAACACTAAAATGTTTAAACATCTTGAAGTTAGTAGTAAAAGGTATATTGTGTTGAACTCCAGACTTAGCATTTTCAAACATCCCCTTTTTTAATAATAAATCATCTGCAAAAATTGCTCTATTGTCAGCTTTTGATGAGTACTGAATATTTATATTTTGAAAAAAACCTTTTTTTGATTTTCCTTTTCTCTCAAATGGATAAAATCTATTTGAGTTTAAAGTAAGGGTTGGTAAAGTTAAATTTACTTCCTGAGTTTGAGTATTTTGAGACATGTTAGCTGTTAATGAAAGCCTAATTCCAGCCGAACCAGGAAAACTTTTGGAATAATTTATAGATGAACTAAGGTTATTATTTAAAAAATTTGCAGTATTTAACTGGTTTACAGATTGACGGAAATAGTCACTACTCCCAAAATTAACAGAAGCACTAAAGCTAGAATTTGGAGAGGATTTAGAATCCTTAGAGTGTGTCCATCTAATATTATAAACAGTAGATTTCCCATAATTAGGTAATCCCCTTTCACTATTAATTAAGTTTTCATATCTAACTGTAAAATTACCAGTGTATCTATATCTCTTTCTATATTGGCTACTAATATTCATTCCGTAACTACCATTTGTATAATAATCTGCTAATACAGTTAGATCAAAAAATTCTGAAATTGGAAGATAATAACCTCCATTTTGAAATGAATACCCTCTTTCATTACTATCGCTAATATTAGGAATTATAAAACCTGAATCTTTAGTTTGTTGAGAGGGAAAGTAAGCAAATGGAAGTCCAATAGGCGTAGGAACATTTTTAATAAATAAGTTTGTAAAACCGGTGATTATATTTCCTCCTGGAACCAATTTTCCTTTTCTAATCTTAAAATAATAGTCTGCTTCTTCTGATTCGCCTCCTAAAAGATTTCCTCCAGTTGTAACTTTTCCATCTTTTAAGTAGTATACTGAATCATTTTGTTTTTTAGTAAGACTAGATAATATATTCATTCCATTTTCCTCAGATTTTGAATTCCAAATTAGTGCTTTTTGGTTATCAAAATTATATTTAATCGAATCTGGGTTAACTGTATTTCCTCCTTGAATAAAAGTTGGGTACTGACTAAGATTTCCTTCGGAATCAGAAATTCTTCCTGCAGTTACAATATTTTCTTTATAATCTAAAATTATAAGACCCGAAGTTAGTGTTATGTCACCATAAACAATCTTAGCATTATTATACAGAAGAATTTTATTGTTTTTTTGATCAATTCTTATTGAATCACTAGCGTCATACTTTATATTATCTAAAAGCACTGATTTGCTAATTTCATCATCATTAAACATTGAATCTTTAGCTACAGTGTTTTCTTGAGAATACGAGTGGTTTAATCCTAAAAAAATAAAAATTATAAAAAAGCTTAAATATTTTTTTTTCAAGATTTAAAATTGAGTTATCAACAAGGTGCTTAAGTTATTCAAAATTAATCATAATTTTAATTATAACTATTTATACCAATGAATTCACTCAGGTTATTTTATATTATTTTTTTTCAGTTTTATTTTTTTTTCTCTTTTTGTCAAGATAGTTCTGCTCTAAATTCTGAATTTACTGTTGTTATAGACGCAGGTCATGGGGGAAAAGATCCAGGAAATACAGGAAATGGATTTATTGAAAAAGACATTGCTCTTAAAATCTCTCTTAGTTTAGGAAGATTACTTGAAAACAATGGGGTGAATGTAATTTATACAAGAAAAAAAGATGTCTTTGTAGATCTGTTTAAAAGAGCAAATATTGCAAATCAATCTGATGCTCAACTTTTTATTTCTATTCATTGCGACTCTCATACTTCTCAGGCCTATGGTGCTGGAACATTTGTTTTAGGATTACATGCTAACCAGCGTAACTTTGAAATTGCAAAAAAAGAAAATTCAGTAATATTTTTTGAAGATAATTATGAAAATACTTATGAAGGTTTTGATCCAAACAATCCTGAATCAGTAATTGGATTAACACTAATGCAGGAAGAGTATTTAGACCAAAGTATTATTGCTGCTTCTTATATCCAGAATAGTTTTGTAGAGAGGCTTAGAAGAAAAAATAGAAATGTAAAACAAGCTGGATTCATTGTTTTAAAATACACTTACATGCCTAGCGTTTTAGTTGAGACCGGTTTTTTAACTAATAAAAATGAAGGATTATATTTAAATTCAAAAAAAGGTCAAACTGAAATGGCTAATGCTATCTCATTAGCAGTTCTAAAGTATAAGAATGATTTCTTTAAAAACTTATCAACATCATCAATTATTAATAAAGATCTAAATAAAGATTTATCATACAGAGTTCAAATTGCGGCCAGTAATAAATTGCTTGATTTAAAACCTTATAATTTTAATGGTCTTAAATCAGTTGAAGTAGTAAAGGAGGGAAGTGTTTATAAATATTTATATGGAAAACATAAAACTTTAAAAGATGCCAATGAATCTCTAATTATAGCAAAAAAATACGGTTTCAAGACTTCTTTTATTATCACTTATCAAAACAATAGAGTCCTTAGTGTTAATTGATATATTATTTAACGTTTTGACTAATCAAATTATTCTTATTTTTACAATATAAACCAAATCATCTTGACTCTATCTAAAGAAATTAAAGCTGCTATTTTTGTATTATCCACAATTTTTTTATTCATTTTTGGATTTAATTTTTTGAAGGGTTCTTCAATTTTGGATAAGCAAAAAACTGTCTATGCTGTATATGACGAAGTTGACGGTTTGTTAGTTGGAGCAAATGTTATGATTAATGGATTATCAATAGGTAATGTCACTGACCTTAATTTTCTTCCAAATTCAACTAAAATAGTAGTTACACTTAAAATAAAAGATAAAATTAACTTCTCTTCTAATAGTTCTGCAACAATATATGAAACTGGAGTTTTGGGAGGTTTGGCAATTGCTATTGAACCTATTTTTCAACAAGGGATGATTGTTAAATCTGGCGATACTTTAAATTCAAATATTAGACCTGGTCTTACTGAACTAATCAATAGGCAAATAGAACCACTCCAGAGAAAATTAGAAAGTACTCTAACTAGTGCTGATTCAATCTTCTCAGGGGCTTCATATGTTTTAAATAAGGAAACTCAAAATGATATTAAAGAATCATTAAACACATTAACTTCTGCTGTAAAAGCAATTAACAATTCATCTTTAATAATAGAGAAGACACTTACAGAAAAAAATAGTCAAATAAATAATTCCATAGACAACATAGAATCTATTACTGCTAATCTGTCAAATGTGTCTAAAGAGTTAAACGATTTTGGCTTAGCTAATGTTCTTTCTAATCTCGAGAAATCAGTTGATGGTATAAACTTAATTGTTACTAATCTTAATTCTAATAATTCAAGTTTAGGAAAATTAATCAGTAACGACGAAGTTTATAATAATTTGAATTTATCTATTGAAAATATAAACCTATTAATTAATGATATAAAAACAAATCCAAAAAAGTATGTTCATTTCTCAGTTTTTGGAAGAAAATAAATGATCAGTATACTACCTAATATAATTTTTACTTTCCTTTTGATAATTTCAGTTGGATTTTTTTCCTTAAATATCAGAAAACTAATCAAAGTTATTAAGCTAGGTAAAGCAGTTGATAGGTTTGATAATCCAAGTAAAAGGCTTTCAAATATGATTATGATTGCATTGGGTCAATCAAAAATGGTAAATAAGCCAATTTCAGGTATCCTTCATCTAATAGTTTATATAGGGTTTATAATAATTAATATTGAAGTTTTAGAAATCATAATAGATGGAATAACAGGTTCCCACAGATTTTTTTCAAAGATTTTCAATACATATATCTATAATTTTTTAATTGCTTCTTTTGAAATTCTTGCATTGCTTGTTTTAATTTCAGTAATTGTTTTTTGGTCAAGAAGAAACATTGTTAAGATTAAAAGATTTTTAAGTGCTGAAATGAAAGGGTGGCCTAAATTTGATGCTGATAATATTCTTTATTTTGAAGTAATTTTAATGTTGTTGTTTTTATCAATGAATGCAACGGACTTAATTCTTCAAGAAAGAAACTATGATAATTATTATTCAGCTGGCTCTTTCCCTATTTCAACTTTTTTAGTACCCTTATTTGATTCATTATCTACATCTTCTGTTTATTATTTAGAAAGAATATTTTGGTGGTCACATATAATTGGAATTTTCTTTTTTCTGAATTATTTATATTATTCAAAGCATCTTCATATTCTGCTTGCTTTTCCAAACACATATTTTGCTAATATGGAAGATAAAGGAAAATTTAATGTTTTAGAGTCAGTGAAAAATGAAGTTCTACTTATGTTTTACCCTGAAAAAGCATCTCAGAATAATCAAAATATTGATAAGTTTGGAGCATCAGATGTACTTGATTTAAATTGGGTACAGCTAATGAATGCATATTCTTGTACTGAATGCGGTAGGTGTTCAAGTGAATGTCCTGCTAATATGACAGGAAAGAAGCTTTCTCCGAGGAAAATTATGATGGATACAAGAGATAGACTAGAGAAAGTATCAAAAAATATAGCAAAAAATAAAGGTAAGTTTATAGATGATGGTGATAGATTGTTAGATAACTATATATCAAAAGAAGAACTTTGGGCATGCACTTCCTGTAATGCATGTGTTGAAGCTTGTCCAATTAACATTGATCCTTTGTCTATTATAATGGACATGAGGCAATACTTAATAATGGAAGAGTCATCCGCTCATCCGGATCTAAATAATATGATGAATAACATTGAAAATAACGGAGCTCCATGGCCATATAATCAGCAGGATAGAGAGTTATGGATACAAGAAACTTAATATATGAAAAAAGAAGAAGTAGAAAATTATTTACACCAAAAGATTGAAAAAGGAGAAACTGTTAGTCCAATTCTTCCAGATGGAATTAAAAATTATCTTATAGATATAGATGGAACTATATGTGATGATATTCCTAATGAAGAGCCAGAGAGAATGGTTACTGCAGAACTTTATCCTGATGCACTTGAAACTATTAATAATTGGTTTGAAAAAGGTCATATGATTTGCTTTTTTACAGCCAGAATAGAAGCTCATAGAGAAGTTACTGAGAAATGGCTAAAAGATAATGGATTTAAATATCACAGTTTACTCATGGGCAAACCAAGAGGAGGGAACTATCACTGGATAGATAATCACCTTGTAAAAGCAACTAGGTATAATGGAAAGTTTACTGATCTTATTGAAAAAACTGTTACAATTGAAGTTTTTGATGATGAAGAATCTAAAAAATAATTAATATGAAAGTACCTATTTTATCAGAATTAAAGTCAAGAGGTGAAAGTCCAGAGTATCTTTTTTGGATTGGTTGTGCTGGAAGCTTTGATGATAGGTCTAAAAAAGTAACAAAGGCTTTTATAAAAATTTTAAATAAAGCTAATATTTCCTATGCTATCTTGGGTAAAGAAGAATCATGTACGGGAGATCCTGCAAAGAGATCTGGTAATGAATTTCTTTTTCAAATGAAAGCAATTTCAAATATTGAGATATTAAATTCTTATGATATTAAAAATGTTATAACAACTTGTCCACACTGTTTCAATACTATTAAAAATGAATATCCTGACCTTGGAGGGAATTATAATGTCATTCATCATACAACATTTATAAATAACCTTATAAAGGACAATAAAATAACTATATCAGGTGGATTTTATAAAGGTAAAAAGATCACATATCATGATCCTTGTTATTTAGGCAGAGCAAACGGTATATATGAAGCACCAAGAGAAGTAATTGAAAAACTTGATGCTGAATTAGTTGAAATGAAAAGTTGTAAATCAAAATCTTTATGTTGTGGAGCAGGAGGAGCTCAAATGTTTAAAGAGCCTGAAAAAGGTAATGAAGATATAAACATTAAAAGATCTGAAGAGGCTATAAAAACAGACTCTAAGATAGTAGCTGTTAGTTGTCCTTTTTGTAATACGATGATGAGCGATGGAATGACCTCTAAACAAAAAGACATAGATGTTCTTGATATAGCGCAAATGATAGAAAAAGCTGAAGACTTATGATTATAGATTTTAAAAATATTCCTGATGATTCTAGGATTTGGGTATATCAGTCCAACAAAGACTTAAGTGATTCTGAAATTAAAATAATTGAAAATAAGGCAACACTATTTTTAGATAATTGGAAAGCTCATGGAAAAGACTTACAAGCTTCATATTTGATTAAAGAAAGACGTTTCCTTGTTATAGCTGTAAATGAAAAATATAACCCAATAGGGGGTTGCTCAATAGATTATTCACTTCAATTAATAAATGATATTTCAGCTAAAATTAATTTAGATCTTTTAGATAGACTGTTAGTTAATTATAGATCAGATAACAAGATTAAATCAATTAAGTTAGGAGACTTAAAAAATAAAATTAAAAATAGAACCTTCTCACCTAAAACTATTATCTTCAATACAACTGTAAAGACAAAAGAAGAACTATCAAGTGATTTTGAATTAAAAATAAGTTCATCTTGGCTTTCAAAATTTTTTTAAAATGTTAAGGATTACCCTAATTTTATTATTAAATATTTCTTTTGTTTTTTCTCAGGATATCTATTCTAGTTTAATTCAATCTGAGAAAAAATGGGTTGACAGTGTATATACATCTCTTACGTTAGAGGAAAAAGTATCTCAATTATTTATTAATTGGGTTTCTCCAGAACAATCTGATTTTAATGTTATAAGGAAGTTGGTTGAAGAGGATAAAATAGGAGGATTGATTTTCTCTATAGGAACAACTAATTCTCATATAGAATGGTTAAATAAATTTCAAACTATAGCTAAAACACCTCTTTTAGTTGCTATGGATGCAGAATGGGGACCCTCTCAAAGACTAACTGATGTTTTTGCTCACCCATGGAACATGACTCTTGGTGCAATCCAGGACAATTCTCTGGTTAGAGATATATCAAAGAGAATGGCGGAACAAAATAAAGCTCTTGGTATTCATTATAATTTCTCTCCATCTGTTGATGTTAATAATAATTCTAAAAATCCAATTATTGGAAATAGATCTTTTGGAGAGGATCCTAATAATGTGTATTTAAAAGCAAAAGCTTACATACAAGGACATAAAGATGCTGGAGTTTTCACATCTATTAAACATTTTCCAGGTCATGGAGATACAGATAAAGATTCTCATAAAACATTACCTGTTATTAATGGTGATATTAAAAGATTAAATAATGTAGAGCTTTATCCCTTTAGAAGGCTTATTGAGGATGGAATAGCTGAGTCTATAATGCTAGCTCACCTCAGTGTTCCAGCATTAGATGAAAAATATCCATCTTCATTATCCTACAAAACTGTAAACAATCTTTTAAGAGATGATTATGAGTTTAATGGAATTACAATAACAGATGCTCTTGATATGAAGGGTGTTCTACAGGATCCTAACATAAACGTTGATTTGAGAGCTTTTGAAGTTGGGAATGATATTATTTTAATGTCAACAAATGTATCACAAGGTGTTAAGCTTATTTCAGAATCATTCAAAAAAGGAAAAATTTCAGAATCAAGATTATCAAGTTCTGTTAAAAAAATTCTTTCTTTAAAAGCTAAATCAAATCTTAAAAATTTTAAAAATATTTCAACAGAAAATATATTATCTAAGGTTAATACCTCAAAAGATACTCTTCTTTATTCTAAAGCTATGAGTTCAGCTATTACTCTAGTAAAAAATACAAATAATATTCTTCCATTGACCAATAATAAAAAATATCTACATGTTGCATTTGGAGAGAATGATAGAGGAGATCATCTTTATGATAAAATGAATAAATACTTAAATGTTGATACATACACAAATGATGATATTACACCTCTTTTTAATAAAACAAAATATGATGGAATTCTAATTTCATATCATGGTTCAAGCAAAAGTCCATATGCGTCTAATATTATTCCTAAAGAAATAGTTGAAAAGATTAACAGTATTAGTGTTAACAACAATGTAGTTTTAAACTTATTTCTTAATCCTTACAGCTTAAATTCTTTTAAATCTATTGAGAATTTTGAATCTATTGTGATAGGTTACCAAAATAACATGATTTCACAAGAAGTTTTGGCTGATTTACTATTTGGTGTTAGTTCTTTTAAAGGAAAAATCCCAGTCTCTAATAATTTCTTTAAAGTTAATCATGGATTAACATTTAATAAAAAAAACATAATAGGTTTTTCTCGTCCATCATACGAGGGTTTTGATACAGCAAGATTGTCATATCTTGATTCTATTGCAAAAAATGCAATTGATTCTATGATGACTCCTGGAATTCAAATGCTAGTCTCTAGAAAGGGTAAAATTGTTTATAATAAAAGTTTTGGGTATCACACCTATGAAAAAGTAAATAAGCTTGAAAATAATCATGTTTTTGATTTATCATCAATTACAAAAATATTAGCTACTATGCCTCTTGTACTTCAGGAGTTTGACAATAAAAATATTTCTCTTGAGACAAATTTATCTGAACTTTTCCCAAAAAAAAAACTTAATGAAAAGGGCAGTATTTCTATAAAAGAAATGTTATCTCATTATGCTAGATTGAGACCATGGATCCCCTTCTATGAAGAAACGCTAAATAGAAAAGAAAAGCCAAAATCAAGATTTTATAAATCAAACTCCAAATCTACTTTTTCAACTCGGGTGTCGGAAAACCTTTTTCTAAAGTCAAATTATCGAGAAAAAATATTTAAATCAATTTTAGATAGTGAATTAAGGGATACTCTTGAATATAAATACTCCGATTTGCCATTTTATTTTTTAAAATTTTGGTTTGAAGATTTGTATAATAAACCTCTTAATATTTTAGCTAATGAAAAGATTTTTGAACCATTAGGATTAAAAAGAACAATGTTTAACCCCCATGAAAGTATTAGTTTAGAGGAAATTGTTCCTAGTGAAAGAGATGATTTTTTTAGACATTCTAAACTTCATGGCTATGTCCATGATGAAGGAGCTGCAATGCTTGGAGGCATTTCAGGTCATGCAGGATTGTTTTCTAATGCATACGAAGTAGCCATTGTTCTTCAGGCTATGATTCAAAAAGGTTCTTATAATAATCAGAGATTGTTTTCTGAAAATTCATTTAACACTTTTAATTATTGTTATTACTGTGATAATGATAATAGAAGTGGTGTCGGATTTGATAAGCCTCAAGTTGAAGGTAAACATGGTTCAACTTTTGGAGGAGTTTCAATGAACAGTTTCGGCCATTATGGTTATACAGGATCAATTGCTTGGGCTGATCCAGATGAAGAAATAATTTTTATTTTTCTTTCAAACAGAACCTATCCAACTAGAGAAAATACTTTACTCCAAACTAGTAATATAAGAACAAGAGCTCAAGAGATTGTTTACAAATCATTAATAGATTCAAAATGAAAATTGGAATAGTATGTTATCCTACCTTTGGTGGTTCAGGTGTAGTAGCAACTGAGTTAGGTATTGAGTTGTCTAAGAAAGGTCATGAGGTTCATTTTATAACTTATAGTCAACCAGTTAGACTAGATGCATTGTCATCTAATCTTCACTATCACGAAGTAAATGTCCCTGATTATCCTTTATTTAAATACGAACCATATGAACTAGCATTGTCAAGTAAGTTATTTGATGTTATTTCAAAGCATAAGATAGACGTTCTTCATGTTCATTATGCAATTCCTCATGCATATGCAGCTTATATGGCAAAGAAAATTTTAAATGAAAATGGTTATAATATCCCTATAATTACAACTCTTCATGGGACTGATATAACACTAGTTGGAAATCATCCTTTTTATAAACCTGCTGTAACTTTTAGTATTAATAAATCTGATATTGTCACATGCGTTTCCAAAAGTCTAATGGAAGATACAAGAGAGTTCTTTGGGATAACTAAAGAAATTAAAGTAATTCCAAATTTTATTGATATAGATAAGTATGATAAAAAACACAACTTATGTGAAAGAAATATGATAGCTGATGGGGATGAAAAAATCATAGTTCACGTAAGTAATTTTAGACCATTAAAGAGAATTAAAGATGTTTTAGAGATCTTCAAAAAAATTAATGAAAAAATCAATTCAAAATTGATAATGGTAGGGGATGGTCCTGATAAGAAAAAAGCAAAAGAATTTCTTAGAAAACATAATTTAAAAAACAAAGTTATATTCTTAGGTGAAACAAATCAAGTTGATGAAATATTATGTTCATCTGATTTGTTTTTATTACCATCTGAAAAAGAAAGTTTTGGGCTTGCTGCTCTTGAAGCAATGGCGCTTAAGGTACCTGTTATATCATCAAATGCAGGGGGTTTAAAGGATTTGAATATAAATGGAAATTCAGGATATACTAGTGATGTTGGTGATATTGATTCTATGGCTCAAAATGCAATTAAGATTTTAACAGATAGCTCACTGGAGAAAAAATATAGAACACAAGCTTTTGAGAATGCAAAAAAATATGACATTAAAAAAGTAATTCCTCTGTATGAAAAGATTTATAATGAGGCTTTAAATATTAGCTAGTTTGGGTTATAAATTTTCTTAGCTTCTTTATAAATTTCATCTCTATCAAAAGTCATCTTCTTAGTCTGAAATTTTGAGTATTTTTCCATCTGATCAGTATAATGATCTGAATCGGGATCATCAGAGTTTCCATATGATATAATGCTTTCTAAAATAGGTCCCTTTTCATTAAATCTTACAAGTCCAATATATGATTCACCTTGAGTAACCTTATTTTTACCATCTTTATAGGGTCTAGATGACATAGCGGTTATTACATCAGGAAGTCCCCAAATAGGAATTTCTTTATCCCCTCTAACTAGTTTTTGGAAGTCTCCAAGAGTAATATCAATTGATCCAAAATTATCAAATAAGTATCGTTTTACTTCTCTTAAAGCTGATAGTAGTGTTTCTTTACTAACGGTATTATCATTTTCATAAATTTCATTTCTAAAATTCCAAACTAATTGATAATACAGAATACCGTAAATTCCTGCGCCATGAGAGTCAGTATCTGCCTTTCTATCCCATTTCTGAATAATATCAAGTAATTCAAACAAATCATTTTCTTCTTTAAGTTTTAATGTTTCAACAATACTAATGTTCATAAAATTATAATTGAACTTTGATGGAAATGAATTATCGTATTTAATATCTTTAAAATCTTCATATGATACTTTATCATAGCTTTCGATTAATTCAATTAATCTAGTTGATCTATTGTTATCGTATGTCTCATATCCCATTCTCTGATCGTAATCTTCTTCTTTTGGGTTTTCTTCCGATGTTGTAGATTTAAAAGGGGAGTGATTTGCATTGTAAATAAAACCAGCATCTGGCTGAATTACTTGAGGAAGATCCTCAACGTCATAATACTCAGTCCATAATGTTTTTTTAGTATCTCCTGGAACAATTCCTTTCCAATTATATCCTTCAGCTCTTTTGGGAATTATACCATTTGACATATAAAATATTGTGTCATACTTATCAGCATATCCAATATTAAAACCCGGAATTTGCTTCATCTTTAAGGTATTATAGAATTCAGTGAAATTTTTAGACTTACCCATTCTCCACCATTGCTCTAACGCTTTAATGTTAAAAAGCGTAGGGGTTCTAATTGAATAATATCCTGATTTGTTTTTTAATGTTGGGCCATAAATACTTTTATAATACTTTCGATTTATTTTAATAGGAATGCCAAGAAGTTTAACAGTAATTTTTGCCTTAAATTTTTCTAGTTCATATTCCTCGTCATCAACAATATATTTTTTCTTGTTTTTCATTTTAAGTTTAAACACATCAGTTTTATCTGGGTAATTGACTGTGTGAGACCATCCAAGATGTTCATTTACACCAATTAATATATTAGGTGTCCCTGGATACATAGTACCAATAATATTAGTTCCTTCCTCACTATTTAGGTGAACTTCATACCATGATGTAGGACCTTCAAGGGGTTGATGAGTATTAATAGCTAAAAAAGTTTCACCCGATACTGTTTTACTACTGTTCATTGCAATAACATTTGATCCAGTTAAGTTTTGATCTAAAAAATCATCTTGTGTGTCATTATTCAATATCCTGCCAGCCCAATAAGCTCCTTCATTTGAAATAAAAAGTTGAAGCTGACTATACATCAACATTTTTTTTGGAGTAATTGGGAAAAGTTTTTTGTATAAAACTTTATCTGGATTCTTTTCTGCATAACTATTTAATCCCTGAGAATATCCTGAAATCACTTTTAAATAATCATCACTAATTTCTCCTATTTTTTCATTAATAATTTCTTTAGAGCCTATAAACTGAGTTATGAAATCAGCAGGAGCTCCTTTAAGGCCGATATATTTTGATAGCATAGCGTTTCCTGCTAGATAAGCTTCTTGTATTGTGTTAAAGTCATCCTCTGCATTTGCCCAAGCAAGTCCATATGCTACCTCTGCATCAGTTTTAGCGAATATATGAGGGATACCGTATTGATCTCTGACAATTTCTATGTTTTTTGGATTAATCTGAGAGTGAGCAATTGATGTTGCTATTATAAGATAAAATATTTTATTCATTATAATATATAGGTTAGTGCTCTAAATAAAAAGTAGCATAGTAATGCAAATACAATTATTTTTCTGTTTTTTTCATACCACTCCATAATTATTTTTTTTAAAAAGGTATTTATTTCTCAAAGCTAAAAATATTAATGTGATTCTGTTTTTTATTTTAACATATTTATATAACACTTATTTATATATACTAATCCCTTTAATAGTTTTTAATTTATATTAATACCTGTTGTCAATATAATTATCACTTTATCAATAATTGTTAATTAAATGTGGATAGTTCACAATTTTTAAGAGTTATTTCTTTCGTTTTAACAATATTTTAACTTAAATTGCGCAAAATAAACTAAACTTAAATTAACATGAAAAACGCTTTTTTAGTTGTATTGATGTTATCTTCAAGTCTAATTTTTGCTCAGAACTCTATTTCTGGTAGTGTTTCTGATGCAAATAACAATCCTATTCCTGGAGCTACAATAGTAGTTGAAGGAACAAATATTGGTGTTGTAACGGATTTTGATGGTAATTATCAAATAAACGCGTCAACTGGAGATCAGTTGACCTTTTCAAGTTTGGGATTCTCTTCTCAAACAATTACAGTTGGCAATCAAACAATGATTAATATATCACTTGCTGCAAGTGTCGATATTCTTGATGAAGTTGTTGTATCTGGATATCAAACTCAATCTAGAAGAACTTTATCTGGTGCAATTGGTACAGTAGATACTGATGAGGCCTTCAAGACTCAAGTAACTAACTCAGCTGAAGCGCTTCAAGGAAGAGTTGCTGGTGTTCAAGTTATCTCTGGTGGTGCACCTGGTGCAGCTCCAATAGTGAGAGTAAGAGGGTATAGTACTACCAATGATAATAATCCACTTTATGTTATAGATGGAATTCAGACTACTGATCCAAATGTAATGAGAGATATTAATCCAAAAGATATCGAAAATATAAGTGTACTTAAAGATGGTTCAGCTGCAATATATGGTGCGCGTGCATCAAATGGTGTAATAGTTGTAACTACAAAAAAAGGTAATTATAATTCTAAAAACACTCTTGAAGTTGATGCAAACTATGGTTTGAGCACAGTTACAAGAAAACCTGATATGTTAAATCTTCAGCAACATGCTGATATGACGTGGCAGAGTATTCTTAATGATGGTAATGTTCCGACTCACCCGCAATATGGTAATGGAGCCAGACCACAAATACCTACATTTTTGAATGTTCCAATGCCAAGTGGTCAAGCATATGTAGGAGCGCAGGCTCAAGTTCAACCTGGAGGTACTGATTGGTTAGATGAATTATTTGAGACTGCTGAAACTAAGCAAGTTTCTCTTTCTGCATCTGGTGGTTCTGAAACTGGTAGATTCCATCTTTCAGCTAATTACCTTAATCAAGGAGGTGTAATGGTTTACACAGGCTATGAAAGAGCATCTACAAGGCTTAATTCAGAATTTAAAATAGGTGACAAAATTACAGTTGGATCAAGATTAAATGTAACTTTTGATAAAGAATCAACTGCTCCAAATGAGCCAATTCAAAGAGCTACTGGTTCTTCTCCACTTGTACCTGTTCGTGATACTAATGGTAACTTTGCTGGAACATATACTAATGCTTCAAGATTAGGTATTCATAATAACCCAATCTCTGAACTTTACAGATCAAAAGATGATTATAACAAAAATCTTCGTGCTATAGGTGATATGTTTTTAAAATGGGATATAACTCCTCAACTTAGTTTTAAAACAGCTGCTGGTATTCAGATGAGAGATTTACACGGTAGATACTTCACTGCATTAAATCCGGAACATGGTGAGGCTTTATCTGTTAATACCTTATCAGAGCAACACTTTAGACAAGATGAATGGTCAGTAACCAATACATTAAATTATAAAAATACTTTTGGAGATCACACTTTAGACCTTTTAGTTGGTACTGAAGCTTTAAAACAAAGTTTTAAAGGAAGTCAAATTCTAAGAACTGATTATTTATATGAATCACCTGAATTTTATTTAATGAGTAATGGTGCTGGAACTCCTGTTGTTAGTTATGCTAATCAAAATTCATCTTCTATATTCTCAGTTTTTGCAACTGCAAACTGGTCTTTAGGAGGTAAATATTTTGCAACTGCAACAGTAAGAAAAGATGATACTTCAAGATTTTCTAAAGCTACTGCCGATGCTGTTTTCCCATCTGGAAGTTTTGGATGGTTAATGAGTCAAGAAGATTGGTTTGATAGTAGTGTTTTTGATATTCTAAAATTAAGACTTTCTTATGGTGAATTGGGTAATCAACAAATTGGTGGATCAAACCTTGATGTAAATATTTCAGATCAAAATGAATTTATAGCATACTATAACTTCAATGGTGCTGGTTTAGCATCACCTGGTGCAACCCTAATTTCAAAAGGTAACCCAAATTTAACATGGGAAACAATGACTGCAATGAATTTTGCTTTTGATATGGGATTCCTTGACAATAAGCTTACAGCTACTATTGATGTTTTTAAAAATGAGACTAATGGTCTAGTTGGAGAAGATACAAATAAGATTAGTACTACTGCTATTGACTCAAGTGCTCCTTTTACAAACTTAGGTTCTATGGAGTCAACTGGTTTTGATCTTTCCCTTTCATATGGAGATGAATCTTCTTCAGGTTTAAGGTATAATCTTTCTGCTAACATAACTAAGTCTACAAATGAGGTTACTGAACTTATCGCTAGTTCATATACTGGTTTTGGTGATAGAGTTGGTTCTGTTTCAAGAACGGAAGTTGGACAACCATTAGCATATTTTTATGGTAGAAATGTTTTAGGTATTTTTCAAAATGATGCTGAAGTAGCTGCACATGCTACTCAGGATGGTGCTGCACCAGGTCGTTTCAAATACGAAGATGTAAATGGTGACGGTGTTATTAACGATAATGATAGAACAAAAATTGGTGATCCTCATCCTGACTTTTTATTTGGTGTAAACTTAAACCTAGAATATAAAAACTGGGATCTTAGTATGTTTGTAAATGGATCAGTTGGGAATGACATATTTGACAATACAGCATTATACTATGAAAGTCCTGCTTTCTTTAACTCAAACAGAAGTACTAAAGTATTAGATGCTTGGTCTCCTTCTAATCCTGATGCAACTTATCCTGCATTAAGTGAAACAATCTTAAATAATGAGTTTACTTCATCTAACTCTTTCTTTATAAGAGATGGTTCATACGTGAGATTAAGATCTCTTCAACTTGGATATACTCTTCCTGATTCTCTAACTTCTAAGCTTGGAGCATCTAGTGCAAGAATATATTACAACGGTACAAATCTTTTAACCTTGACAGACTTTGATGGTTTTGATCCTGATGTTCCTAATGGAGGCTCTCTTCTTTTAGGATGGTATACTGGTCAGTATCCTTCAAATAGTACTTCGTCAATTGGTGTAAACATTAAATTTTAACCCCAATAAATAATAATTATGAAAAAATTTCTAACATATTTTTTATCAGCTTCGATGCTTCTTGTGTCTTGTACTGATGATTTTACAGATATTAACCCTGTAGGTGCATTAAGTGATGCTTCACTACAGAATGCTACTGGTGTTGACTTATTACTTGTTGGTGCATACTCAATGCTTGATGGTATTCGTCAAGGTCATGGAGATGACTGGCACGTAAGTGGGGACAACTGGTGGTTGGATGTTCTAGCTGATGATGCGCATAAAGGGTCAACTGACGGTGACCAAGCTGACTTATTAGCATTAGAACTATACACATGGGATACAACAAATCCTTATTTACTTAATAATTGGAGAGCAATTTTTGCTGGAATAAACAGATCAAACTCAGTAATTAATCTTATTAATACATCTGAAGATCCAAGTTTATTTACTGTAGAACTGGCTCAAGCTCGTTTTTTAAGAGGACATTATAATTTTGAACTACAAAAAAAATGGGTAAATGTTCCGTATATATCTGATGAGAACTTTGCTGCTAGTGAGTTTAACCAGCCAAACAGTGGTCCAATTTGGGACGAAATTGTAGCTGACTTTGCTTTTGCTGCTGCAAACTTACCTTCTTCAAGAGGTGGTTCTTATGCAGAACCTGGTAGACCAATTAAATCTACTGCATATGCATATCATGGTAAGGCTTTGCTTTATCAAGGTAAATGGAGTGAAGCTTTAACATCACTTGAAACTGTTATTAATTCTGGTGATTATGCACTAGCTTCAGATTACTTCTCAAATTGGAGATCTGATGGTGAGAATGGTTCTGAGATGGTATTTGCAATTCAATTTGCTTCTGACGGAGGTCAATCTTTCCAAGGAAACAGAGGTGGAACCTTAAATATGCCTATTGGTCCTATGACAGGTGGTCTATGTTGTGGTTTCTATCAACCAACTCAAAACTTAGCTAATTCTTTCCAAACTGATTCTAATGGTCTCCCATTATCAAACTGGGCATCTTCTGATATTAAGAATGATGCTGGTATTGAGTCAAGTGAGGCTTTTACTCCTCACACAGGAAATCTAGATCCTAGAATTGATTATACAATTGCTAGAAGAGGTATTGATTTCAATGGTTTTGGTCCATTTACTGGAAAAGAAAACATTAGAGCATCATTTACTGATATTTCAGGTCCTTATTCAAGTAAGAAAAACTTCTATACTTCTGGAGATGATGCCAATAGAGGAACAGGTGGATGGGGTGAACAAAGAACAGGTATTAACTATCATATAATTAGATATGCTGATGTTCTTTTAATGGCTGCTGAAGCTGCTGTTGAAACAGGTTCACTAGAGAAAGCTAGATCATATGTTAATCAAGTAAGATCTCGTGCAAAAAACTCACAAACTGCTGATTCTACTCCAAACTATGTTATAGACTTATATAATTCAACTTGGTCTGATGCATCTGCTGCAAGGTCAGCTGTAAGGCATGAAAGAAGAGTTGAACTTGGAATGGAAGGTCATAGACTTTTTGATTTAAGAAGATGGGGTAATATGGTTGAAACATTAAATGCTTATATACAGCATGAGGGAAGAACAATTCCTCCTTTTGCTGCGAGAGTAAATACAGTTTCCTCAAAGCATAATGCTTTACCTATACCTCTTAATGCTATTGACTCATCTGAGGGTTCATTAACTCAAAATGCTGGTCACTAGTTTATTTTAAATTAGAGTAAAAATTAACAGGGTGGATATAAAATTCACTCTGTTTTTTTTTAAATTTATATCATGAAAAGAACAATCCTACTCTTGACTTTTATGCTTTCAATTATAACTATATCCTGTGATATAGAAAATAATGAGAAACAATTTACATTACTTAATAATAATCAAACAGGTATTGATTTTAATAATCAACTTAATGAAGATAATTCTTTTAATTATTTTACATATCCATACATATATATGGGGGGAGGAGTATCAGTAGGGGATATAAACAATGATAATTTAGATGATATTTACTTTACTGGTAATATGACCTCAAATAAACTGTATTTAAATAAAGGAAATCTAAATTTTGAAGATATAACAGTCACATCAGGTACTTCTGGAGATAACAGATGGTATACTGGTTCTACTATGGTAGATATTAATAATGATGGTTTTCTAGATATTTATCTTTCTGTTGCTGGATTAGATGGTATAAAAAATAATGAGTTATACATAAATAATGGTGATAATACATTTACTGAAATGGCTAATGAATATGGAGTTGACGATATAGGGAATGGAGTTCAAGCTACTTTTCTTGATTATGATAAAGATGGAGACTTAGATCTTTATGTAGCAAATTATCCAATGACTCCTTTTGATGCTCCAAGAAGCTATTACTATTATAAAATGAAAAATACAGATGACTATGAGACTGATAATTTATACAGAAATGATGGGTTGTCATTTACAAGAGTCACTGAGGAGGCAGGTTTAAGAACATATGGTCTTACCCTAAGTGCCACTGTTGGAGATCTAAATAATGATTCATATCCGGATATTTATATTTCAAATGATTTTAGTTCACCAGACTTCATGTATATGAATAATGGTGATGGAACATTCACAGATATTGTTAAAGAATCAACTAATCATACTTCATTTTATGGAATGGGAGTTGATATAGCTGATTTTAACAACGATCAACATCTTGATTATGTTCAAGTAGATATGGATGCAAAAGACAATAGAAGATCTAAGGCTAATATGGCAAGTATGAATCCTGAACTATTTTGGAGTACGGTTAATTATGGATTTCATTATCAGTATATGCATAATACATTGCAGTTAAATAGGCGAATTGAGGGCGATAAACCTTTTTTTAGTAATATTTCTAGGCTTTCTGGTATTTCATCTACTGATTGGAGCTGGGGACCTCTTCTTGCTGATTTTGATAACGATGGTTGGAAAGATTTATTTATTTCAAACGGAACTAGAAGAGAGATAAATAATAAAGATTTCTTCAACGAAATCAATTTAAGACCCATGTCTAACGATAGTCTTTTATACTACACAAATCAAATTCCTTCAGAGGCTATATCAAATTTTACCTTTAAGAATAATAGGGATTTAACTTTTTCCGATGTTTCTGTTGATTGGGGATTGGATGATAAAAACTTTTCTAATGGAGCAACATATGCTGATCTTGATAATGATGGTGATTTAGAAATCATTGTTAATAACGTAGACCAAGAGGCTCAAATTTATAGAAACAATTCTACTAATAATTTTGTAAGGGTTAAACTTAAGGGAGATGCTGGTAATGTATTTGGAATTGATAGTAGAGTATATGTAGAGACCGAAAATTCTAGTCAGATGCAAGAACTTACAATGACAAGAGGATTTCAATCCTCTGTTTCTCCATATCTTAATTTTGGATTAGGTAATGATGATTTAATTAAATCAATAAAGGTTGTATGGTCAAATGGTAATTCAGAAGAGCTTAAAGATCTTAAAATAAATTCGACAATTGAATTTGATATATTAAATTCCAAACCTCAAACTAAATCAGATACTGATAAATCAAACTTATATTTTGAAAATATTGATGTTGTTGAGCATAAACATCAAGAAAACGAGTATAATGATTACATAAAAGAGGTTCTTCTTCCTCATGAAAATTCAAGATTGGGTCCAGGTATTGCAATTGGTGATATTAATGGAGATAAATTAGAGGATTTTGTAATTGGAGGGGCGAAAGATCAACCTACTGCGTTTTATTTACAGAAATCAGATGGATCATTCTACAGTAAAAGTTTTTCATTTTCTAAAGAACATGCTAAATACGAGGATATGGACATGATTCTTGAAGACTTTGATAATGATGGAGATATGGATTTATATGTAGTTTCAGGTGGAAATGAATTTGAACCAAACACTCCAATATTAAAGGATAGATTATATATTAATAACGGTAATGGTTCATTTATTTATAATAATAGTTCATTGCCTGATAATTTTTCAAGTGGAATGAGGGTTTCATCTGCAGATTACGATAAAGATGGAGATATAGACTTATTTGTTGGTGGAAGAGTAGTTCCTGGTAGCTATCCTCTTCCAGCTGAAAGCTTTTTGATTGAAAATGTCTCAGATGCCAATGGAGTAAAATTTAAAAATGCTGATGAATCTATTTTTTCTTTTAAAGAAATAGGTTTAGTTACATCATCAGTTTGGACTGATTATAATAATGATGGATGGACAGACTTAATTGTTGTTGGAGAATGGACGCCAATCAAATTCTATAAGAATATGGAGGGTAAATTTTCTGAGGATACCTCTCTTATTGATATAGATTCTACTAGGGGGTGGTGGTATGATGTAATTTCAGAAGATTTTGATAAAGATGGAGATATGGATTTAGTAATTGGGAATCTTGGAAATAATTATAAATATCAAGCTTCAGGTGATGAGACATTTGATATTTTTTATAATGATTTTGATAAGAATAACAGTGGAGATATAGTCCTCAGTTATTATAGTGATGGAGAGCAATATCCTCTTAGAGGAAGACAATGTTCATCAGATCAGATTCCAGCCATTAAAACAAAATTTAAGGATTATGATGCTTTTTCAATTGCTACTCTAGAAGATGTATACACTGAACCTGATTTAGAAAATTCACTTCACTATTTCACTAAAACATTTTCATCTGTTTATTTAGAAAACACTGGTAACTCATTTGTTATGAACAAGTTGCCTGTTTTGGCTCAACTTTCTTCAATCAATAAAATTCTATCAAGTGATATTGATAAAGATGGTTATAAAGATATAATCGTTTCTGGTAATATGTATAATTCTGAAGTTGAGACTCCTAGAAATGATGGAAGTGTTGGTGTTCTTTTAAGATATACTCCTTCTAAAGGTTTTGAAGCCGTTTCAACTCAAGAAAGTGGGTTATTTATTAATGGTGATGTTAAGGATATGGAATTCATTACTGTAAATAATGATGATTTTATAATATCAGCAAAAAATGATGCTTTAATTGGATTTACTAAAATAAAATAAAATGAAAAAATCATTTATATTATCATTTATACTTTTTTTATTCTCATGCTCTCCTAATAATGATACAATTGAAATTGTATATGAGATAAATGAAATGAATGATTATTCTTTAGAAGTGACATTTACAATAAACAATTCTACTAAGATGAATTTTGATTCTAAATGGTCATTACATTGGAATCAACAAAGTGCAATCATTGATAATGACTCATTACCTCCAAATCTTAAATATCAATATGTAGCGGGTCAATCATATAATATCTTATCTTTTGGAAAAGGTTTTACTCTAAATACTGGAGAATCTGTTTCAGTTGACCTAAAGCAATCAGGAGTTGTTAAAAGAAAATCTGACCTTCCTGTTGGTGGATTTGTAGTTATTGATAATCAATTTATAGATGTTAAATTTATTAACCTATGGCAAAATGCTATGGGTATTGAAAGACTTGATATACCTTCATCAGTTGATAGGTATAATAATTATTTATCATCTACTGTTAATAAAAGTGAACTTGATCTTATTGTGCCAACTCCAAACACAATTAAATTATTAGGAGGTGAATTGCCTTTAAAAAGTAAATATTCAATTACTATAGATGAGTCTTTAAATTTAGATTCTAATCTTATAGTATCACTTCTAGATGAAGTTACTGAAATAGATATCAAAAAAAATGACTCTATTAATGATATTTATGTAGATTATGTAGATGATCTTAATGAAGAGTCATATATCTTGAATATCAATCAGGATAAAATTTTAATTTCTGCATCTGACAGGGCAGGAGCATTATATGCTATTCAGTCATTAAAACAGATTTTTTTAGTCTCAAAATTAGAGAATACACCTATAAAGAACCTTATAGTTAATGATTCCCCAAGATTTTCATATAGAGGGATGCTTTTAGATATATCCAGAAACTTCTATGGACCAGAAAAAATTAAGCAAATAATAGATTATTTATCTTTCTTCAAAATCAATCATTTAGATTTTAGAATAACTGATGATGAAGGATGGAGACTAGAAATTCCTGGCTTAGAAGAATTAACTGAAGTAGGATCTAAAAGAGCTTACACTAAAGATGAATTTGAAAATTTGATTCCTATGTATGGTTCTGGACCTGATACAGATTCCTCAGGTTCAGGATATTTATCTAGAGTTGAATTTATAGATATTTTAAAATATGCTAATCAAAGAAATATAACAATTATTCCTCAAATTAGTTTTCCCTCTCACGCAAGATCTGCCATTATATCTATGAATGCTAGATATCAAAAATATATGAAACTTGGCAATATAGTTGAAGCTGAAAAATATCTACTAATTGACCCTGAGGACAAAAGTGAATATTACTCAGCTCAAGGGTTTAATGATAATATTGCTTGTATTTGTAGAGAAAGTGCTTATACTTTTTATGATAAGGTAATTGATGAAGTCTACTTAATGTATAAAGATGCAGGAGTTAAATTTCAAAAATTTGGTGTTGGTGCAGATGAGCTTCCATATGGTGCATGGCAAAAATCTCCAATTTGTGATAAATTCATGGATGAGAAATCTATTACTGGGGATTACAACGCATTATATGAAATGATGCAGCGAAGAGTTTATAATAAACTTTCTAGTTATGACTTAACAATGACTGGTTGGGATGATATTTTATTGAAATTAACAGAGAAGAATCAGTCTGAGACTAAAATTAAAGATTTTTTCAAGGATGATGATATATTACTATATGTATGGAAAAATGACTGGGGTCAAGGTAGACAGGATATGATTTATAAATATGCTAATCTAGGATACAAAACAATTATGAGTAACTCTAGTGCCTTTTATTTTGATATGGTTGATGATAGAGATTTTGATAACATTGGACTCTCATGGAGTGGTTATGCAGATTACAAAGATATTTGGACAGTAGATGTGTATGATATTTTTAATGATTCTTATGGTGTTGAGAAAAACAACATTTCTCAAGATTATATAAATTCTTCTGAAAAATTAAATCCTGAAAATAGAGAAAATATTATTGGTATTCAATCTCAAATATGGAGTGAGACTATTAAAAGTGAGGATATACTTGACTATATGTTTATGCCAAATATTATTGTTTTTTCTCAAAAGGCATGGTCAAATGACCCTAAATGGACGACTATATCTGATCAAGAACTTAGAAGAAAAACTTTACAGAAGGAATGGAATAACTTTGCAAATAACATTGGTCAGAGACTACTTCCAATTGTAGATAATATTTTTGACGGTCTCAAGTATGACCTTCCTAAGCCTGGAGGGGTTATAATTAATGATTCTCTTTTTGCAAATTCAGCTTTCCCAGGTTTATATATAAAATATACATTGGATGGTTCAATTCCTAATTCAGAAAGTGCTAATTATTCCTCACCATTTAAGTTAAATAAAGATGATGTTGTTCATCTTAGATTATTTAATAAACTTGGTAGGGGAGGTAATACAATCATGGTTGATAAGTAATTTTTATTTCATCGAATATTTTATTTAACTTCTACTTTATATGAATGGAAGGCTTTTATCAATAGATGTTCTTAGAGGAATGACATTAATTTTCATGATCATTGTTAATCAACCTGGTTCATGGGATAATGTTTATGCTCCATTACTACATGCACAATGGAATGGTCTAACACCGACTGATTACATTTTCCCAAATTTTCTTTTTATTGTAGGTGTATCAATTGTTCTTTCATTAAATAATAGAAAAAATGAACTAAGTAAGAATAAAGCTCTTAAAAAAATTATTTGGAGAGCATTTAAAATCTATATAGTTGGTCTATTCTTATGGATTTTTCCTTCATTTGATCTTGGAAATATTAGATGGACAGGAGTTTTACAAAGAATTTCATTTGTCTTCATGTTTTGTGGTATAATTTATCTTTTTGTAAACAAAAAATACTTTATGTATTTATCATTCATAACCCTTATTGCTTATTGGTTTATCATGGTTTACATTCCTATTCCAGGAATTGGGCAACCTGATTTAAGTGTTCCAGAGCTTAATTTAGCTCATTATATAGATAAAAACTACTTACCTGGAGTAATGTGGCAAGGTACATGGGATCCTGAGGGGATTCTTACAACAATTCCATCTATAATTACAGGAGTTTTTGGATTAATAGCTGGCTCAATCTTAGTAAGTAACTCAAATATTAAAGATAAGCTCATAAAGTTGTTTTGTATAGGTTTAATTCTTGTATTTGTTGGAGACTTTTTTAGTTGGTCTTTTCCAATTAATAAAAATCTATGGAGTACTTCATACGCATTTCTTATGGGAGGTATGTCTTTTATGTTAACAGCTGGATTTATATATCTTATAGATGTAAGTGGGTATAAAAAATTTAAGATGTCTCAAGTTTTTGGAACAAATTCTATTTTTACTTATGTTTTAGCTGGCATTCTTAGCTCTATTTTTTATAGTGATATTATACTCGGAATAGAAATTAATACAGTTTTTGTAGACTCTTTAGTTGAAATAGGATTTTATCCAAAATTAGCTTCTTTACTTTATGCACTAGTTTATGTAGTTATAATATATATTCCCGCAAACTATCTGTTTAAGAAGAAAATATTTATAAAACTTTAATAATTACACTCATCAAATTCTAATAAATCATCTAAATATGATTCATCAGTTTTGTAGAAATATATTGTGCTTCCCCCTGTTGATTTAGCTTTTTCAATGACACTATCGTTAACTATACTATAAAACCAGTTGGAGCCATTGAAATCTTCTGATAAATTAAGTTTAGTTTGATAGTTAAATTCAGCATTTACTATAAAATTATTTTCATAAGTGTAGCAATCGTTTCCTTTAATATATACTTCTAAATATGCTCCATCTTTATCATCATTAAAAGTCCAGATAGATTGATTATTGTTATTAGTCCAATAGGTCCCATCTAAGCACTCGAGAAATGTCTTACATTCAGTTGATTTTTCATTATTATTACAACTTGATAACAATATGCTAATAAAACAAATTTTAATAATTTTTTTCATATTTATTTGATATAAGGAACTTGATTTAAAGCAAGATCAATTTTAGTTTCAGGTCTTTGACATACTTTATTTTGACACACATATATGTATGTTTCATCTTCAAAAAATCTATCAATAAATAGTGGTATTTCACTTTCTTTACTAGATTGAACTACTAGTGTATTAGGAGTAAAATAACTTGAAATATTATCTGTTATTTTTTTTGAGTTTGGGCCAATTACAGCAACTTCAAAGAAAGGTTCTACTTTATTCAAAATGTTATTTCCCCAAACAGAGTAAGCATTAATATTTTCATTAATTAATTCTTTAACTGAAGAGATCATTTTGTTTGAGCGATCAAGGTAAAAATCATCAAAAATTATATGCCCTATATTAAATAAATTTTCTGAGAGTATAGAGTTAGGAGATGGAATTACACCATCATCTATAGAGATTAGCTTAGTAAAAAGCTCTTCATTATTACTGTATACAAGTAGATCTGAGTTTACATCTCTAAAAATATCTAAAGCTTTATCTGTTAATTCTTTTGAAAATTCAAAATAAATTTCATCACCTGTTGCTTGAAATAAACTCATTGAAGATTTTGAGAAATAGGCATAATCTTCTAAAACTCCTTCTTGGAATTGATTTTCTTTGAATGTATGAATTAAATCACCTTTTCTGAACGACTTATCTTGAAGAATAGAATGCATGGAAATAGCATCATCAAGATATTGGTCATTTTTTAATGCTTCATATGCATCAATAAAACTTGAAATAGTAAGGGCGTTCCATGAAACAATTATCTTATCATCTATTCTAGGCTTAGTTCTTTCTCCTTTAATTTTTAAAATATTATCTATCCACTGTTTTTTGTTTTTTATAAGATCTTCTTCATTTATATTATTATCAATTAACCAATCTGATAGATTTTTATTTTCGATAGGCAAAAGAAGATATTTATCATTCTCCCATGGATTGCTAGGATCTAAGTTAAAATAACTTTGAAATAAGTTAAAATCTGTTTCATTTGAAATTTGAATAAGCTCATTATAATCAAAAGAGTAGTATTTTCCTTCTTCTCCATCAGTATCGGCATCCATTGCAGCGTAAAATAGTCCTAAATCAGAATACATTTCAGACTTTAAGAATGAAATTGTACTTGTAACTACATTTTTATATTCTTCTTTTTTAAATACTTTATAAGCTTTGGAATATAAACTTATTAATTGAGCCTGATCGTATAACATTTTTTCAAAATGAGGTATTTTCCATTCATTATCTACAGTATATCTATAAAATCCGCCCTCCACAAAATCTTTTAAACCACTAGATAAAATAATATCTAAAGTATTTTCAACATGATTAAGTACTTCTTTGTCATCATAAATAACACCATAGTTTAATAAAAAAAGATATTTAGATGGTGATACAAATTTTTGTTGTGCAAGATCCCCACCAAATTCTAAATCCCACTTTTGTTTCCATATTTCTATATTACTTTTTAAGAAATCAACCTTAAATTCTGATACTTCTTCTTGTCTTTTAATAGTATTTATATCTATTACACCATTCTTTACATTATTTGCAATTTCTTTCAGTCCATCATAATTATCCTTCTTTAATCTGATAATTCTCTTGAGAATATCAGCCCATTGAGAAGTTGTGTGGTATGTTCCAGCGTAAATTGGACTACCATCAGGAAGAGTAATTACATTAAGAGGCCATCCTCCTGACCCTGTCATCAACTGAGATGCAGTCATGTAGGCTTGATCAACATCAGGATTTTCCTCTCTGTCAACTTTAATGTTTATGAAGTTTTCATTCATAATTTTTGCAATCGAGTCATTAGTAAATGTTTCTTCTTCCATTACATGACACCAATGGCAACTTGAGTATCCAACGCTTATAACTAAAAGTTTATCTAGATCTACTGAAACATCAAATATTTCATTAGACCATCTTTGCCAGTTTATGGGATTCTGAGAGTGTTGCTTTAAATAAAGACTAGTTTCTTTGCTAAGTTGATTTTTATTAATACTATTAATGTTCACTTCTGAATTACATGAGAATATTAAACATAAAGTTAAGGTATAAAAATTAACCACTGGAAAGTTCAGGATTTTGAAATTCATATTTTTTTTAAATCTAGATGTAAAATTCATAATAAACCTCAAGGATTTTTTTTGATAATACAAAAGTGAGAAAAAAATAACAAATAAACTTATTGACACTATTACTTCAAAGTAAATTTACATCAGTAAACTAAACCAAGTTTATGTTAGCTACTCAAGTAGTTTCTGATTTTTTTAAAACCTGCCTTTTATGGTTTTTTAGGCAGGTTTTTTTAATTACAATACTTGTCCCCAATGCTCACTGAGTCAAAAGTTTCCTTATCTACTTTTCCAGTACCATAGGGATCAGGTATACCCTTACTTAAATTCTCACTTCTTGAATTACTGTACAAGTCATTGTTTTCTAATAAGAAATAATACTCACCATTAATAATTTCTTTTCCTTCAACAGTATAGCACTTCTCTTTTTCACAAGAAAAAATAGAAATGGAAATTATTAATAAAAAGATGTGTTTCATCTTATTCATAATGTTTCCACACAAAAGTAGAACCATCAGAGTTTACTGCTAAAACATCAAAATTTGCTTTTTCATTGATAGTTTCCATACCAGGAACATTTGATCCAGCTGGCATTCCAGGGACAGTAATACCTTTAATATTAGGTCTTTCATTTAAAAGTTTTGTTATTGCATCGTAAGGAACATGTCCTTCAACAAAGTATCCTTCAATAAAGCCTGTGTGACATGATTGAAGTGTTACATCGATTCCGGCTTTAACTTTAGTTGAGTACATGTCATTAGTTTTGATAGCCTCAACATTTAGACCATTTTGCTCCATATTAGCTACCCATCCTGAGCAACATCCACATGATGGAGATTGATATACTACTAGTTTTTCATTTGTATCTTGATTACAAGAAAGAATAAGTAGTGATAATGTTAAAATTATTTTTTTCATTTAGCAAATATCGTTATTTTTTATAAATGGAACTAAACCTTGAAACGTTAAAAAAAGCCTATAATTATCTATCCAAAGATGATTGCTTAAATCATTTTATAATTAAATTTTCAGATTCCATTGATATTTCAGAGAGATTTAGTGATAATTATGCTAAAGCTCTAGCTGATTTAATAATAGAACAACAAGTTAGCTTTAAGGCTGCAATAACAATTAAGAAAAGATTTTCAGATTTGATTAGTAATCTATCAAATAATGAAATTTTAGAATTGAAATTAGAAAAGATAAAGTCAATAGGTGTGTCATACAGAAAAGCAGAATATATACAAAACGTTTACATTTATTTTCAAGAATCAAAATATGATTTTAACTCTGCATCAAATAAAGATGTGATAACTGAATTAATATCCATTAAAGGTATAGGCCTTTGGTCTGCTCAAATGTTTTTAATATTTGTTTTAATGAGAATTGATATTTTTTCTCCAGGAGATCTTGCTTTAATGAATAGTTTAAAAATTAATTATAAAATTGATATTAGTAATAAAAAAATTGTTGAATCCCTTGTAGAAACCTGGTCTCCATATAAAAGTGTTGCATCTTTACTTTTGTGGAAATCAATTGAAGAAAAATATTTTTATTCATAAAGTCTTAATTTAGCATATGGAAAGTTTTAAAAATAAAATTTTAAATATTTATTATCATTTAATGTCTTATCCACTATTTTCAATTATAATTAGAATTATTATTGTTTGCTTTGTACTTATTTTAATAGCATATTTTCTTTTTTATTTAATCATATTTGGAGCCATTATGATTCCAATATATTATATTTGGAAATACATTAATTCAAATTAAATTGAACAAGCTCTCACTTAAAGAAATAGAAAACAATTTATCGCTTATAGAAGGCTGGAGTGAAGATTCAAATCAATTAAAAATTTCTTATAAATTAAACTCATTTATGGATGTTATGAGTTTTGCTAATCTAATATCTGATAAGTCAGAACAAATTAAACATCATCCAAAAATCATTATAGACTATAATGTTATAGAATTTAATCTAACAACACATGATGTAGGAGGAATATCTAAATTAGACTTTCAGCTAGCAACTTTTATTCATGAAACCTACAATGAACTTTTCACACCAGATCTCTAAATATTTATACTTTACATCAATCTTTTTTTTAGTCATTGGATGTAATGGTCCTGAAGATTTAGACTTAACTAATATTGAAAGTGAAGTTATTACTATTTACGATTATGTAGATGATGAAATTATTTTTCCATCAATGTATATTACTACATTTAATAATCAAGAGATTGTTGATGATCCTAAAATTGATGCTGAGTTATCTGTTGTTGAAGAACAAACTCAATTAAAGTATAATATTGGTATTGAAATAAGAGGTAGTTCTTCACAGATGTTTCCTAAAAAATCCTATGGTTTTGAAACTAAAACTGATGATTACTCTGACGATTTAGATGTTAGCTTAGGTGGTTTCCCTGAGGAGGAAGATTGGATCCTTTACGGTCCTTATTCAGATAAGTCTTTAATTAGGAATAAGTTAACTTTTGATTTATCAAATTCTATTGGTTACAAAGCAAGTAAAGTAAAATTCTATAACCTATTTATTAATAATGATTTTAAGGGTCTGTACTTATTAATGGAAAAAATAAAAAGAGATGAAAATAGGGTTGATATTACTAAGATTGAAGATGATAATGTTGAGGGTGGTTATATCTTAAAGATTGACAAACCTACTGGTGATGGAGGAGATTGTAATACCTGTTATGATAATTCATTTTCTTTTAGATCAAGTTTTGATACTAATGGAAATCAATCTAGTGATTCTGAAATTTATTTTATTTATGATTATCCAAAACCTAAAAATATTACTAATGATCAAAAAGAATACATCTATAACATAATAAATAATTTTGAATCTATATTATCATCAGATGATTTTGATGATCCTGAAACAGGCTACCAATCTATAATAGATATAGATTCATTTATAGATTTTTTTATAATGAATGAAATCACAAAAAATATTGATGGTTACAGGCTTAGTACATATATCAATGTTGACATTGATAAAAAAATTAAAATGGGGCCTATTTGGGATTTTAATCTTGCTTTTGGAAATGCTGATTATTGTGATGCGGCCAATACTCAGGGGTGGCTATATAATTTTAATTCTATTTGCCCCGGTGATATATGGCAAGTTCCGTTTTGGTGGAGAAGACTGATGGAAAGTAATCACTTTAAAGAAAAGCTAAAAGAAAAGTGGCAGTTATATAGGTCAACCACTTTAAATAACGTTTCAATTGAAAGTAAGATTAACTCCTACGTAGAATATCTTAATTCAAACAAAGTCGTAAGTCAAAATTTTTATAAATGGCCTATTCTAGGTCAGTATGTTTGGCCAAATTACTATATAGGGGCTACTCATGATTTGGAAATTATTTTTCTTAAAGAATGGCTTTCTCAAAGATTAAATTGGATGGATGGTCAAATAAACAACTTTTAAGGAACTCTTTTACCCAAACTTGACTCTAGAATTTCAAACCAGTCAATTGTATTTAAATTAATACTGATTGATTCAGCTGACTTTATTATTCTTTCTGACTTAGTGGTTCCGATTACTGGATGTACTTTTGAAGGTAGTTTCATAAGCCAAGCAAGAAGAAGCTGATCTTTTGAGCAATTATATTTTTTAGAAAAATTATTCAATGATATTTCAATAGTTTCATTATTATCTTTAAAACATGATCCAAGGGGACTGTAGGCCATAGGGACTATATCATTTTTCTGCATATATTCAATTGTTCCATCAAAAATAGGATCAAGAGTGGTTAGAGATAAATTGATCTGATTAAAAGAAACTTTTACTTTATTCTTAAACATATCAATTTGAGAAGCATTAAAATTTGATACACCAAAACTCTTAATTTTTCCTTCCTTGACAAGCTTGTTGATAGTTTCGGATATTTCAGAAACATCCATTAAAGGGCTGGGTCTGTGAAGAAGTAGGCAATCTAAATAATCGGTTTTAAGATTAATTAATGAGTTTTCAACAGAATTAATAATATGTTTAGATGAATAATCATAATGTTTTACTTTGATTGGAAGCTTATCAGATGGATACATTATCCCGCACTTTGAAATATAATAGAGTTCATGTCTATTTATTCCAGTCTTTAAAAAAGCTTTACCAAAAGTCTCTTCAGTTGTATATCCACCATAAATATCAGCATGATCAAAGGAGTTTATACCACTGCTAAATGCATCCTTTATTAGTTCACACATCTTTTCTGAAGAGTGATTAACCCCCCAAGAGCCCCAGTTCATAGTCCCCGATATAATCCTAGATAAATTCAAGATTGGTAGGGTATTGATGAATGATGAAGGTTAATCTTTATTAGGCCATTTACTTTTTTATATCCAAAAGAGAACTCAACTTTAATTTTGGTATTATCATTTTCAAATGTATAGTTTCCCATGGCAAGAGCATGTTCTTCTCCCAGAATAATATCTGAGTTTTCAAAAGTAATTTTGGACCAATTGGATAATGCAAAACCTTTGTCTTCATTACATTTCCTGTCATCACCTGCTATAAAATATGAGGTAGCAGAATTTTTATCATTTCTAAATTGAATATCCTTAGCTTTCGTTGGCTTGAAGAGTACTTGATCATCAAAATTATATAATCTGTCTAAGAAATCACTTACAAATATTTTAAGTGATGCTCTGTCATTAACTATTTGTCCCATTCTGATTATCCCCTCTGACCATGAATTTTGGACTTTAATGATATCTTGTTCTGTCATATTGTTAAATATATAAAATGTTAGATTACTGTTCAATTGAATCTGCAGAAAAACTAGTTATGTCATTTCCATTAGAAGAGTAAGAGATTTGAATTGGATTACAACAAACTTCACAATCTTCTATGTATGAGTCTGTATATACTGATTTGTCAAATATCATAGATATTTCTTCCCAACAATATGGGCATTGAAAGAAAAATTCCTCTGTCATGAAAAGAAGCTCATTAAAATGCTAAAAATGAAAATTATTATTAATAAGATTAAAAAGGGTCTAAAGAATTTCATTTTGTTGCAAAATTTG